>Ga0209488_10000015_pt1 | contig 132171 bp, 123 predicted proteins | sample Rivendell_Oct201_8_FD_188349 | JGI IMG/M metagenome (GOLD analysis project Ga0209488, IMG submission 188349) | Vadose zone soil microbial communities from the Eel River Critical Zone Observatory, Northern California, USA -... | ecosystem: Environmental > Terrestrial > Soil > Vadose zone >...
AGGGATGGAGGGCTGAGTATCCCCGCCGCGAGTTGAGGGACGGACGGTCTCATCGTCCGGATCCGATTGTCTGAGCGCCGGGGATACTCAGCCCTCCATCCCGGCCCTCTACAACTACTCCCCGCTGTAAGTCACCTGATTCTTCCCCCGCTCCTTCGCAAAGCGAAGGTTCATATTCGCCCGCGTCCAAAGCTCATGCGCCAGCTTGTCGCGCGCGGGCCGCTCCAGTCCCCGCGAGCGGTCCACGTTCAGCGGCACGTCGTTGGGGAACATGGCGCCGCCCAGGCTCATGGTCAGCCGCACCGAGTTCTCGCGCCCGTCCAGCCCCGGAACCAGGATGGCCATGTTCTGAATCTTGAGCCTCAGCCGCTCGCAGATCTCGCGCGCTTCGGCGCGCGTGGTCTCGGCGCTCAGGATGAGGGCGAACTCCTCGCCCCCCCATCGCGCGACGGTGTCGAACGGCCGCAGGCTGGAGGACAACGTCTGCGACAGCTCGCGCAGCACGATGTTCCCGGCCTCGTAGCCGTAGGTGTCGTTCACGCGCTTGAAGTCGTCGATATCGGCGATGACCAGCGACATGGGGCGCCCCTCGCGGTATGCGCGGGCGATCTCGTGGTCCAGCTGGCGGCCGAAGTAGGGGCGGTTGTAGACGCCGGTCAGCTCGTCGATCATGACGAGCATCCCCAGCTTCTTCAGCGTGTTCAGGAGATCGGTCGCGTGCTCGGCGACGACGGTGAGGATCCCCACGCGCTCGTCGGTGAAGAAGCCCGGCTCGCGGCTCCACGCTTCCAGGACGTAAAGAAGCGACGAGCCCGGCTCGCCCACGCGAGCCATGGCGAGCGCCTTGAGCCCGCCCGCGTCCGGGCGCGCCTCGAAGGGAGCGACCGCGAGGTGCATCGTAGCGTCCATCGCCTCCGCGTCCACCATCGCGTGGACGCGGCCCTCCTCCGACACGTCGTTGACGTAGAGGGGGAGCCCCCGCCGGGCGACCCACGCCTCGGCGAGCGCGCGGTTCCACGGCTCCCCCTCGCTCACCGGCTCGAGGTAGCGGGTCTCGTCGGCGTTGGAGCGCGTGAGGGAGAAAAGGCGCACGTCGTCGCATTCGAGGATCTGCTTCGCCGAGGCTAGGATCGTGCGCAGGATGTCGCCCGCGTCGGTCTGGAGGTATTCCGCGTTCCGCTCGTCACGCGTGAAGAGCTTCCGCTCGACGGAGATCAGGTGGGAGAGGCTACGATAGAGGAGCCGGCTCCTCGCGTGCCAGTGCGGCCGCGTCGCGCGCGCCAGGGACTCGTCCTCGCGGGGGAGGTCCGTGGTCTGGAGCACGAAGCTCTCGCCGGTTCCGCGGACGCGGTAGCGCGTGTAGCGACCCAGATCGCGCTGAAAGCGATCGACGCGCTCGAGCGCTCCGTGCGACACCAGCCGCTCGGCGATCTCGTAGGCGAGGGATGCGCGCCGCTCGTCCTCCAGACCGCCCAGGGTCAGCTCGATCAGGCGCAGCTGATCGTCGGAGGAAGGCTCGTCCAGGGAAAGGGATGCGAGGAGGGCAGTCCGGATCCGATGTGCCTCGTTCATGCCCCTCAACTCTCGGTGCGCGCCTGGGATGTATGGGGGAAACTGCGGCAATTATACCACATACGGCGGTGTTGCGGGGGATGCGCGCCAATTTGACACGCCGGCTCTCTCAGCTAAGGTCTTTTTGCGCTTGAATTTGGGACTTCGCTGTGCTACCGTACCTGGGTAGCCGGATCGCCAGCCCACGGAAAGGGTGTGCGCATGGCCTCCAAAACCCCACACGAGCGCGGCTTCTCACCCTCCCCAGGGTTGGGCGCGCCTCGGGCGCACCAAAATTCCCCATTCCCCTTATCTCGGTCCCATCGGGCGGTCCCCTTGACGGCTTCCGTCCGGGAGCTCGGTTCATGACCCAACATTCCAGATTCGGGAATTCCCCTCCCCGAGTTCGCAGTACCGATGCCGGAGACGCGGAGGCTGATTCAATGATAGGGCGATTTGGGCGTACCGTCCGAGGACGGGCGCAAGGGGGAGCGGCGCTCCTCCTGCTCGCCGCTTTCGTCGCGGCCCCAGGGATTGCGTCGGCGAAGACTTATCCGTCCGAGCCCGGCCCATTACCCGAAGGCGACCCGACGGCAGATGATCAGCCGAGCCCGGCTCCCAAGAAGAGCGCGAGCTTCGGAACTGAGCAGTCGCATCGGATCCGCGAGTCGGTGGTTTCGACCCGCACGATCCGGGGCAGCCGCATGTCGTGGCAGCTCTATCTTCGCATCCTGTCCCGCCTGACGCTTCGCTGAGCGGGTAGCAGTTCATCGACACACGGAGGCGGGCCAGTGGGCCCGCCTCGCGAGGGCGGATGCCCGAAGAACGCAAGTATTCAACCGACGAGGCCGGACTCATCCGCAATCTGGACGACCTGCTCGCGCACGCGAGGTTCTCGGTCGTCCTGGACACGATCGGCGAGCTGAAGAGCGCGGGCGCCGTCACGCCGCAGCTCGAAACGCCAGTTACCCTGGCCCGCTGCAAGGCCCTCCTGGGCCTGGGCCGGTGGAAGGAAGCCGCGGAGGTCGCGGAGAAGAAGCTCCAGGAGTTCTATGCGCTCCGGCCCGAGGACAAGCGGAGCATCCTGGAATTTCACGTCGCCGCCGGCCGCGCCGCCTGGCGCATCGGCCGGCCCTCCCGCGCCGAGGAGCACTTCCGCGCGGCGTACCACATCAGCCGCTGGGAATTCGACGACACGGCCGGCATGCTCCGGACCCGGAATCTCCTGGGACTCTGCTTCCTGGGCGCGGGGGAATTGCATCGGGCCGCGTCCGAGCTGACGCGCGGGCAGCGGGAGGCTCGCGACGCGGGGCTCTACCACGAAGAGGCCAATTTCTCCCTGAACCTGAGCATCGCGCTGCTCAAGCTGGGGCGGCTGCCTCAGGCCGACGAAGAGCTGGCCCGGGCGCGGATGCTGTACGGCGAGCGCGGACACTCGCGCGGCAAGGTGCAGAGCCGCCTGGTGCGCGCCCTTCTTCTGCGCATGCGCGCCGACCTGGAAGAGGCGAAGTCCGAGATCCAGGGCGCTCTCTCCGAGGCCGAAGAGCACGGCTTCGAGCGAGAGCGCGTGATCGCCCTGGAGTACGCGGGCGACCTGGCGCTGGACCGGCACGACAACCAGGCGGCGATCGAGGCGTTCGACCGCGGGCTCCTCGTGGCCGAGCGCCTGGCTCCTGAAGGGGACCTGGTCCCCGAGCTGTGCCGGCGCATCGCCGAGGTGCACGTTCGGATCGGCGAGCCGAACCGCGCGCTCATCACCTGCGAGCGCGGACTCCGCGTGGCCCGGCGCCTGGGCGACCGCTTCGAGGAGGCCTCGACCCACCGGGTCATGGCCATGGCGCACCACCTGCTGGGGCATCGCGAGAAGGCGCTCCGCCAGGCACAGGAGGGGGTCTCGCACCTCCGGAAGCTGGAGGCCACCTTCGAGCTGACCCGGCTCCTCGTATGGCTGGGCGAGACGCTGCTCGCGGGCGGCGACGCCGAGGAGCGCCGCTCGGCCCGCGATCACCTGTGGGAAGCGCGGAGCCACGCGATGTCGATGCGGCTCGACTGGTGGGTGGATCGGATCGAGAAGGTCCTGGGCGTGGAGCTTCGCCCCATTCCACCCGCACCGCTCCGCCGCGGCCTGGCCGACGCGATGCCGGAAGGCGCCGACCCCGACTGCTTCCGGTACGGCATCGTGACCCAGGACCCGCTCGTTCGCGAGCTGTTGCGCGTCATGGAGCGGGCTTCCCTGAGCCGGCTGCCGATCCTGATCCTGGGAGAGAGCGGAGTCGGGAAGGAGCTTCTCGCCCGCGCCGCCCATGCCCTGAGCGATCGGCGCGGGGAGATCTTCGTGGTGAGCCACTGCGCCGCGCTCCCCGAAGGGCAGTTGGACGCCGACCTCTTCGGTGAGGAGATGGGCGGATCGGGCGCCCTGCGAAGCTCGCGGCCCGGCCTGTTCGAGACGGCGAACCGCGGGGTCATCTTTCTCGACGAGGTGAGCGAGCTTTTGACGGGCGCGCAGGCGAAGCTGCTGCGCGTGATCGAGACCGGGGAGCTCCGCCGGCTGGGGGGCACCGGGCTCACCCAGGTGGACGTGCGGGTCATCGCCGCCTCGACCCGCGACGTCGCCTCGCTCGTTCGCCGCGGCCTCTTCCGCGACGACCTGTACTACCGGTTGAATGGCATCCGTCTCGAGGTTCCCCCGCTGCGGGAGCGCCCGAGCGATGTCCTGTTGATCGGCCGCTATCTGCTCGAGCGCGCCTCGGCCGCGGCCGGGAAGCGCGTCCTCCTGGCGCCCGAAGCGTGGGACCTCCTGGCCGCGCACGCCTGGCCCGGCAACGTCCGAGAGCTCCGGAATGTGATCGATCGCGCCGTCGCGTTCGCCGCGGACGGCGAGACGGTCGCGGCGTCCACCGTCCACCTCCAGCCGGCGTCGCGCGCGGGATCGCGTCTCGGCGTCCGGCGCCCGGCCGCCCACGTCTCGGCCGCGGAGCGCGACGCCATCCTGCACGCCCTGCGGGCGCACGGCGGGAACCAGTCCGAGGCCGCGCGCAGTCTGGGCGGAATGAAGCGCACCACGCTCCTCTACAAGATCAAGAAGCTGGATATCCGGCCGGAAGAGTACGGCCGCACCGCCGGAGCATAACCCCCCTCGCGGGGCTCGGGCGGCTTGACCCTCTCGAAGCGCGCTCCTATACTCCGCCGATGGTCATTACCGAGCTCATGAAGGGCCTCTCCATCACCCTGTCCCACTTCTTCAAGAAACCGGTCACCCTTCAGTACCCCGAGCAGCGGATGGCGATGTTTCCGCGCTTCCGGGGCCTGCACGAGCTGCATCGCTATGCCAACGGGCTCGAGCGCTGCGTCTGCTGCGGGCTCTGCGCCGCCGTCTGCCCCGCCGACGCCATCTACATGGAGGCGGCGGAGAACACCCCCACCGAGCGCTATTCGGCGGGGGAGCGCTACGCCAAGCGCTATGACATCGACATGCTCCGCTGCATCTTCTGCGGCTATTGCGAGGAGGCCTGTCCCGAGGACGCCATCTTCCTGGGGCACAACTTCGAGCTCTCGGACTACTCGCGCGATTCCTTCATCTACGCCAAGGAACAGCTCCTGGTCCCCGTCGGGACCACGCACTCCCCCGGGATCGTGCGCGGCCGTTAACGGCGCATGAGCGCCCCCGTGACGTGGATGGCCCTCGCCTGCGCGCTGGTGGCGGCCCTGGCCAACGTGACGGGCGGACTGCTCGCAGCCCGCGCGAGCGGATGGGATCGCGTCCGGCAGTCGTACCTGGTCGCGGTGGGGGCCGGGTTCATGCTCGCGGCGGTCCTCCTCCGCATGGTGCCCGAGAGCTACCGTCTGGCGCCACCCAGCCACGCCGCGGCGCTCTCGGTGGGAACGCTGATCCTCGCCGGCTACCTGCTGGTGCACGCGGCCGAGCACGTGCTCCTTGCCCACTTCCACTTCGGCGAGGAGACCCACCACGAGCACTGGGTGGAGCCGGTGGTCGGCACGACGGCGCTCCTGGGCCTGGCGCTCCACACGCTCTTCGACGGTATCTCGATCGGCTCGGGCTTCCTGATCGATCCCCAACTCGGCCTGCTCATCGCGATCGCCGTCTTCCTGCACAAGATCCCCGAGGGATTCACGGTGGCCTCGATCATGGTCGCGGCCGGCCGCACCCGCAAAGAGGCGGTGCTCGCGGCCGCTTTCCTGGGCGCCGTCACTGTGGTCGGAGCGCTCACGACCACCCTCTGGAGCGGATCGGTCCGCTTCGCGTTGCCGGTTTCGGCGGGCGCCGCCATCTACGTGGCCGCGTCCGATCTGATCCCCGCCGTGAACGAAGCCAAGGGCATCATGAAGCCGCTGGGCGTTTTCGCGGGGGTGCTCCTTTTCTACGCGACCGAGGGGATCCTCTCCCTCCTGGGAGTGTGAGCCGGGTTCCCGTTGACGCTCCGGGGCGCGTCCTGCTAGGCTACGTCCACAAAGGGACTTGCGCGTCTTCCCGAGGGACTGTCCCGGCATCCCGCAGACAGAGGCAGGTAGCTCAGCATGGGACTTGAAGAGCTCATACCCGACGGCATCCTGACCACGACCGTCGAGAAGATGGTGAACTGGGCCCGCCGATCGTCGCTCTGGCCCGCCACGTTCGGCTTGGCCTGCTGCGCGATCGAGATGATGGCCACGAGCGCGTCCCGCTACGACCTCGCCCGATTCGGGGCGGAGGTGTTCCGGGCCTCTCCGCGGCAGGCGGATCTCATGATCGTGGCCGGGCGCGTCAGCAAGAAGATGGCGCCAATCGTGAAGCGGATCTACGACCAGATGCCCGAGCCCAAGTGGGTCATCTCCATGGGCGCGTGCGCCTCGTGCGGCGGCGAGTTCTACGACTACGCCATCGTGCAGGGCGTGGACACGGTGATCCCAGTCGACGTCTACGTGCCGGGCTGTCCGCCGCGTCCCGAAGCCCTGATCTACGGCATCATGAAGCTCCAGGAAAAGATCGACCGCTCCAAGCTGAAAGGCGAGACCGACCCCGCGATGATCTCCGAGGCGCCGGACGCCTGACCCGAATGCCCGCGACCGAGACCGCACCCGAATTCAAGACCATCACCATCAACATGGGGCCGCAGCACCCGTCCACCCACGGCGTGCTGCGCCTGGTGATCGAGCTGGACGGCGAGACGGTCGTCAGCCTGAAGCCGGTGATGGGCTATCTGCACACGGGCATGGAAAAGATCATGGAGTCGAAGACGTACACCAAATCCATCACGGTCACCGACCGCATGGACTACATGTCCCCGCTGGGGAACAACATGGCGTACGTCGGCGCGGTGGAGAAGATCCTGGGCGTGGACGTGCCCGACCGCGCCAAGACCCTCCGCATCATCCTCCTCGAGGTGATGCGGATCTCCTCGCACCTGGTCTGGCTGGGCACGCACGCGCTGGATCTCGGGGCCATGAGCGTTTTCCTCTACTGCTTCCGCGAGCGAGAAAAGCTCCTGGACCTGAACGACATGATCGCGGGCTCCCGGATGACGCCGTCCTATTTCCGGGTCGGGGGTTTCTTCCAGGACGTGCCCGACGAATTCGCGCCGGCCGTGCGGAAGTTCCTGACGGAATTCCCGGTGGCGCTGCGCGAGTACCAGAACCTCCTGACGAAGAACCGGATCTGGATGAAGCGGACCATCGGCGTCGGCACGCTCTCGGCGGGCGACGCGGTGGACCTGGGCTGCACGGGCCCCACGCTCCGGGGAAGCGGCGTCTCCTTCGACGTGCGGAAGGCGATGCCCTACCTGGGCTACGAGGCGTACGAGTTCGAGGTGCCGACCGGCAGGAACGGCGACGTCTACGACCGCTACCTCTGCCGCATCGAGGAGATGAAGCAGTCTCTGGGACTGATCCAGCAGGGGCTGGACCGCCTGAGGCCGGGACCGGTGCGCGCCCCGAACCAGTATCTCTTCCCGGCCGACCGGAGCGACGTCAAGCTGGGGATGGAAGAGCTGATCTACCACTTCAAGATCATGTCCGAGGGGTTCCGGGTCGGGCCGGGAGACGCCTACTTCTCCGTCGAGAGCCCGAAGGGGGAATTGGGCTTCTACGTGGTGGCCGACGGCGGGCCCAAGCCCTACCGCGTCCGCGTGCGGCCCCCCTCGTTCATTCACCTCCAGGCGCTCGAGCAGATGTGCATCGGCCGGATGGTGGCGGACGTCGTCGCCTGCATCGGCACCATCGACATCGTGCTGGGCGAAGTGGACCGCTGACGCCATGACCACCGCCACGTCCGAGCCGGTTCTCACGCGCACCGTCGGCCTCCGCGATTCGCACACGCTGGAGGTCTATCGGAAGCACGACGGCTACGAGGCGCTGCGCATCGCGCTCTCGAAGTCGCCTGACGAGGTCATCGACATGGTGAAGCGCTCGGGGCTGCGCGGGCGCGGGGGAGCGGGCTTTCCGACGGGGACCAAGTGGGGCTTCGTCCCCAAGGCGGCCGACAAGCAGAAATACATGTGCGTGAACGCCGACGAGAGCGAGCCGGGCGCGTTCAAGGACCGGCTGATCTGCCAGAAGGATCCGCATCAGCTCCTCGAGGGGACGCTGATCGGCTCGTACGCGATCGGGGCGAGCCGCGCCTACATCTACATCCGCGGCGAGTTCGCCGCCGAGGCCGAGATCTTGAGCCGCGCCATCGAGGAGGCGCGCGCCGCCGGACTGGTCGGGCGGAACATCCTGGGTTCCGGCTTCGACTGCGAGATCACGATGTACGTGGGCGCCGGCGCCTACATCTGCGGCGAGGAGACGGGCATGATCGAGTCGCTGGAGGGGAAGCGCGGATGGCCGCGCTTGAAGCCCCCCTTTCCGGCGATCAAGGGCCTCTTCGGGTGCCCCACCGTGGTCAACAACGTGGAGACCCTTGCCTGCGTGCCGCACATCGTCCGGCGCGGGTGGGAGTGGTTCGCGGGGATCGGGCCCGAGCGGAACACCGGGCCCAAGCTGTACGGAATGTCGGGCCACGTGGTGAAGCCCGGCGTCTACGAGGCGCCGATGGGGACCCCGCTCCGCGTGCTGATCGAGGAATACGGCGGCGGCGTTCCCGGCGGGCGCCCGGTCAAGGCGGTGATCCCAGGCGGCGCCTCCTGTCCGGTCCTGCGCGGGGAGGAGATCGACATCCCCATGGACTTCGACTCTCTGACGCGCGCGGGCTCGCTCTTCGGCACCGGGACCCCGGTCGTCATGGACGACACGGTCTGCATGGTGCGCGCGGCGTGGATCACGGCCCGCTTCTTCACGCACGAGTCGTGCGGCCAGTGCACCCCCTGCCGCGAGGGAACGGGCTGGCTGCAGCGGCTCCTCTGGAAGATCGAGACGGGCGAGGGGACCGAGAGGGATCTGGGGATTCTCCTCTCCGTCACCGACAACATCGAGGGCAACACCATCTGCGCCCTGGGAGACGCCGCGGCGTGGCCCGCCCGGGGCTTCGTGAAAAAGTTCAAGGACGAGTTCCTCCAGCACATCCGCGAGAAGCGGTGCCCGCTGGAGGGCGGCTCGCTCCATTGAGGGGCGCGACATGGCGACCGTGAAGATCAAGGTGGACGGCCGCGAGGTGACGGTCGAGAAGGGATTGAACCTCGTCGAGGCTGGGAAGAAGGCGGGCGTATTCATGCCCCAATTCTGCTACCACCCCGGGCTCCCGGTCGTGGGGGTCTGCCGCATCTGCCTGTGCGAGATCGAGGGGCGCCCGAAGCTGGTCGCCGGCTGCGCCACCGGCGCCGAAGAGGGGATGAGCGTCATCACGCGCTCGGCCGCGGTGCGCGAGGCCCGCGCGGCGGTCATGGAGTTCCTTCTCATCCACCACCCGCTCGACTGCCCCATGTGCGACAAGGGCGGCGAATGCACGCTCCAGGACTACACAATCGCCATGGGCGCCGCGCACACGCGCTTTGCCTTCCGGAAGAACACGTGGCCCCAGGAGGACGTGGGCGGGAAGCTGATCCTGGACAAGAACCGCTGCATCCTCTGCATGCGCTGCGTCAATCTCTGCGCGGACGTCGCCGGGAAAGATGAGATCGCGGTGCTCTCGCGCGGAGAAGAGACCTACATCGGAACGGTCGGCGGGCGGATGATCGAGAACGAGCTGGCCGGAAACATCGCCGACATCTGCCCGGTGGGGGCTCTGACCAGCAAGGACTTCCGCTTCGAGGCCCGCCCGTGGGAGCTGACCAACGTGAAATCGGTCTGCACCCTCTGCTCCAAGGGGTGCAACACGATCGTCGGCTTCCATCCGCGGCGGAACAAGGTCCTTCGCGTCACCGCGCGCGAGAACATGGACGTGAATCAGTGGTGGATCTGCGACCGCGGGCGCGGCCAGTTCCACAACGTGCACGACGTGGTCCGGATCGTAGAGCCCCTGCGCCGGGTGAACGGCGCCGGGCGGACGGCATCGTGGACGGATGCGATCACCGAGATCGCGTCCGGGATCCGGGAGACGATCGCGCGCCACGGCCCGGACTCGGTGGGCGTGATCGCCTCGGCCGAGCTGACGAACGAGGAGCAGTTCCTGACCGGCCGGATCTTCCGGGACGGACTGGGGCTCTCGAATCTCGATTTCCCGGCGCGGCCGCAGCCGCCCGTGGTCTATCCCAAGTTCACCATCGAAGGGGACAAGAACCCGAACACGCGCGGCGCCCGCCTCCTCGCGGGCACCTCGGGGCGCGGCGGCCGTTCCGTGGCCGACATCATCGCCGCGGCCGCCGAGGGGCGGATCCGCACGCTCCTGTTCCTGCGCGGCGGGCCGCCGGAGGAGTTCGGCGATCCCACCGTCGTGGGGCGCGCGCTCGACCGCGCCGCGACCGTGATCGTCGTCGACTACGCCACGTCGCCCATGACCGAGCGGGCCCACTGGGTCCTTCCGGGAGTCTCCTCCTTCGAGAAGGACGGCACCTTCATCAATTCGCAGGGCCGGGTGCAGCGCTCGCGCAAGGTCTTCACCCTGCGCGGCGACACGCGGGAGGAGTGGCGAATTCTGCAAGATCTGGGCGCCGCCCTCGGCGTGCTCCCGGAGACCGATCCGTCCGCCGAGCTGATCTTCGATCGCATCGCCCGCACCGTTCCGGCCTTCGCGGGCCTCTCGTATACGGCCCTGGGGGACCTGGGTGCGCCGCTCCCGAGCGCGTCGGCGAACGTCGCCGTGGGGTGACCGCGCGCGGCGCATCTCGCTCCTCCGCGCGCTTCCCAAGACCGACCTCCACGTCCACCTCGACGGCTCGCTTCGCCCCTCCACCCTGCTCGAGCTGGCGGCGGAGCAGGGCGCCGAGCTTCCGTTCGCGTCGCTCCCCGAGCTGGTCCTGGCGTTCTCACGGCTCGCGTCCGGCGTCAGCCTTCCCGAATATCTGAAGGCGTTCGACTGGACCCTCCGGGTCCTCCAAGACCGCGCCTCGCTCGAGCGCGTGGCGTTCGAGCTGGCCGAGGACGCGCACAAGGAAAACGTCCGCTACATGGAGGTGCGCTACTGCCCGGCCCTCCACACGCGGAAGCGCCTCTCGATGGAAGAGACCGTCGAGGCCGTGCGGACGGGGCTTCGGCGCGCCGAGCGCGCCACGGGGATCCGCACCGGGACCATCATCTGCGGCATCCGGCACCTGAGCCCGCGGCTCTCGGTGCGCCTCGCCGAAGTCGCGGTGGCATACAAGGGGCGCGGCGTGGTGGGCTTCGACCTCGCGGGCGCGGAGAAGGATTATCCGGCGAAGGCGCACCGCCCCGCGTTCAACCGCGTGCAGAAGCACCACGTGAACGTCACCGTCCACGCCGGCGAGGCGTTCGGCGCGGCGAGCATCGACCAGGCGCTCCGCTATTGCGGCGCCCATCGGATCGGGCACGGCACGCGGCTCAAGGAGGACCGGGAGGTGTTCGCCTACGTGCGCGACCACCGGATCCCACTCGAGATGTGCCTCACCTCCAACGTGCAGACGGGCGCCGTCCGGAAGATGGCCTCCCATCCCTTCCGAAATTATCTGAAGGCGGGAATCCGGGTCACGGTGAACACCGACAACCGGCTGGTCTCCTCGACCTCCATGACCGCCGAGCTGGAGCGGGCGGTGACGGCGTTCAAGCTGACGCCCTCCGACGTGCGTTACATCCTGATCAATGGATTTAAATCCGCCTTTCTGCCGTATGAAGAGAAGGGGGCTCTGCTCCGCGCCGCGCTCACCGAGATGGACCGGCTATTGGATGAAGCGCGGGCGGTCGAAGGTGAACCTTCGCGCGACCTTCTGTAGGGTTGCGCATCCAAGAGGCGGGCCGGACCGGTGCGGGCGTGCTCCCTTGAACGTCCGGTCGGGGAGGCATAAGATGCTCGGTGTGAGGTACCTCCGATGAATCCAATGGGGCGGGCGACAGGACCGTTGAACTCGCTGGCCGGGCGGCTCAGCCCGGTCCCGATCCTCCAGGTTGCCACGGGGTTCTGGGCGAGCCAGGCGCTCTTGACCGCTGTAGATCTCCGCGTGTTCACCTCCCTGTTCGGCGGCGCCAAGTCCGCGGCCGAGCTGGCGACGGAGCTCAAGGTGGACGCGGGCGCGCTCGAGGCTCTCCTGGACGCCAACTGCGCCCTGGGCTTCCTCCAGCGCCACGGCGACCGCTACCGGAACGCCGAGGTGTCGAACGCATTCCTGGTCGAGGACTCCCCCGGTTCCTACGTCGACCTCGTGCGCTTCATGCGCGATCCCTTGTTCGGCGTGTGGCAGGCGCTGCGCGACACCGTCCAGAGGGGCGAGTCGCCCGTTCCCGCCGCCGAGATGGACGCGACCGAAGTGGCGCTGGCGCGCGCTTTCCACAACGGCGCCTACGCCACCACCATGCGCGTGGCCGAGATCCTCGACCTCGAATTCAGCGGCTACTCCCGGATGATCGAGATGGGCGGACACAGCGGCGCGGGCTCGCTGTGTCTGGCACGGCGCTATCCGCAGCTTACCGCCACCATCCTCGACCGCGCTCCGTTCCGGCAGCTCGCGGAGGAATTCATCCAGCAGACCAAGCTCGAGGATCGCGTCCGCTTCGAGGCCGGCAATCCGGACGAAGGCAGCCCGGGCGCCGATGCCGACCTGGTGCTCTTGCCGCACATCCTCTCTCGCCGCGCCCGCGCGGCGATCCCAGGCATCCTGGGTGCGGTGCGGCAGTCGCTCCGGCCGGGCGGCGCCCTGATCGTGACCGAGTTCCTCCTCGAAGATTCCAAGGCCGAGCCGCGCGAAGCGGCCCTCTTCCGCCTGAACGTGGTCGCCAGCTACGGCCCGAAGAACGCGGGCAGCCTGACGCGCTCGGAGCTGTACGGACTCTTGCGCGACGCGGGCTTCACCAACGTCGACATGGTGGGCCTGCCGATGTTCGGGATCACGGCGATCACCGCCACGCGGGACTGACCGTGCGCATCGAGCGCTTCCCCGTCGGACCGCTCGACAACAATCTCTACCTGCTGACCGCCGACCAGGGAACCGACGCGATTGTCGTCGATCCCTCGCTGGAGAGCGCCGACGTCCTGCGCCAGATCGCAGCGCGCGGGCTCAAGGTGCAGCGCATCCTTCTGACCCACGCCCACGTGGACCACATTCTCATGGCCAAGCCGTTCCAGGACGCGACCGGCGCTCCGGTCTGGCTGCACCCCGACGACCGGCTGCTCTACGAATTGGGGAGCCAGCAGGCGGAGGGGATGGGATTGGACTGGCCCGGAGTCGCGCCGATCGGCCAATGGATGGCGGAGGGGGAAGACGTGGGAATTCCCGGAATCGAGGTCAGCGCCATCCACACGCCGGGGCATTCGCCCGGGAGCATCACCTTCGTGACGCCCGCGGGCCTTTTCTCCGGCGACGTCCTCTTCCGCGAATCGGTCGGCCGCGTCGATCTGCCGGGAGGCGACTGGGACACGCTGGTCCGTTCCATCCGTGGCCGGCTCTTCCAGTTTCCGCCGGTCACCGCCGTCTATCCGGGCCACGGGCCGGTCACCACGATCGGCCACGAGATGAAGCTCAACCCGTTCGTGGGCGAGTCCGCTTTCGAGCGGGCCTAGGCGGGACGACGGAGATCGCCGCGGAGCCCGTCGCGCCGAGCGCCCTGGAGCGGCTGCTCACCCCGAGCGCCCTCTACCGCGATTTCCTGCGCGACTACGCGCGCTTGCGGCCGTTCTACCCCTGCGATTTCCGCGACCCCGAGGCGATGGTGGCCGCGGCCCGCGCCCGCGCCTATCCCGAGCAGCGCCGCGCCGCGATTCTCGCGGTGCTCACGCGACAGGCCGAGCAGAACGGGGTGATCGAGCCGTCGCGCGCGGCTCTCGCGGCGTTCGCCCGCGCCGACTCCGTGGCCGTGGTGGCGGGACAGCAGCCGGGGCTTTTCGGCGGCCCGTTGTACACCATATACAAGATGCTGACCGCGGCGTCGCTCGCGCGGGAGATCGAGGCGGCGACGGGCGCGCGCGCGGTGCCCGTGTTCTGGATCGCCTCGGACGATCACGATTTCGACGAGGTTAGGACCGCCTACATGGGTGACGGGGGAGAGGAGCCCACCCCGCTCTCGTATCCCGCCGAAGCAGCGCCGCGCGGCGTATCCGCGTCGCGCGTCACGTTCGGCCCCGCCGTGGAGGCGCTGGTCCGCTCCGCCGAGTCGCTGTTGCCTCCCTCGCCCTTCCGGGACGCGGTGCTCGCGCAGGTGAAGGCCGCGTATGCTCCCGGGCGCGGGTTCGCGGAGGCGTTCGCGCGTTTTCTCGCGCCGATCGCGGCAGGGCAGGGGGTGCTCCTGTTCGACGCCTCGGACGCCGAGGCCAAGGCGGTCGCGCTCCCCGTGTTCGAGCGGGAGGTGGCGCTGGGCGGCGGGAGCTCCGTGGCCGCGAAGGAGCGCGGGGAGGCGCTCGAGAAGGCGGGCTATCACGCGCAGATCGGGCGGATGGGGAACGAGCTGAACCTTTTCTGGCACGGCCGCGAGCGGGAGGCGATCCGCGTGACCGACGCCGGAGCGTTCCGCCTGATGGCCAGCGGCCAGGAGCTTTCGGCTTCGAAGCTCCTCGCCCTGATCCGGAACCGCCCCGCGGACGTGAGCCCGGGAGTGCTATTGCGCCCGATGATGCAGGACTACCTGTTCCCGACGGCCGCCTACGTGGGCGGGCCCGCTGAAGTCGCCTACTGGGCCCAGGTCTACGCACTCCACCCGCTCTTCGACCTGGAGCCGCCGGCCGTGGCGCCCCGCGCGGGCGCGACCCTCCTCGAGCCCAAGGTGGCGCGCGTGCTGGAGCGCTTCCACCTGGACTGGACCGCGCTGGCCGGGGACGCGGAGGCGGCCGTGCAGACGGCGCTGCGCGCGCTCCTCCCCGAGGACTTCGGAACGCTCTTCACGCGGGAGCACCGTGAGATGGAAGCGGTGCTCGCGCGGGTCAAGGACGCGGTCACGGCCTTCGATCCCTCGCTCGAGGCCGCGGTCACGACCGCGGGGAACCGGATCGAGCGCGAGATCGAAGGCCTGGAGAAGAAGCTGATGCATGTCTGGAAACGGCGCCAGGACGAGTCGGTGCAGCAGATCCGGCGCGCCCATGGGCACCTCTTTCCGCGCGGCGGCCTGCAAGAGCGGACGCTCTCGTTCCTGGGCGCCTACGCGCGCTACGGGCCACCGCTGGTGGAGCGCCTGCGCGGCTCCCTCGGGAAGCCGGGGAGCCACGTCATGATTCCGCTGGGGGGATCGGACGAATGAAGATCGGGATCACCTGCTATCCGACGCACGGCGGCTCGGGTGTGGTCGCGACCGAGCTGGGTATGGAGCTGGCGAAGCGGGGCCACGTGGTGCACTTCATCTCGTACCAGGTTCCGTTCCGGCTGAAGCCCTACCAGGAGAACGTCTACTTCCACGAGGTGCAGATCACGACCTACCCGCTCTTCCAGTATCCGCCCTACACGCTGGCGCTCGCGGCGAAGATGGCGGAGGTGGCGGACGAGGCGGAGCTGGACGTGCTCCACGCGCACTACGCGATTCCGCACGCGATCTGCGGCTACCTGGCGCGGCAGATCGCGAAGTCGGCCAAGCTCAGGATGGTGACCACGCTCCACGGCACCGACATCACCCTGGTCGGGTCGGATCCATCGTTCCGCAGTCTCACCCGATTCGGGATCGATCAGAGCGACGGCGTCACCGCGGTCTCCGAATTCCTGCGCCGGAAGACCGTGGACGTTTTCGGAACCAAGCGCCCGATCCGCGTGATCCCGAATTTCGTCGACACCTCGCGCTACGTGCCGCGTTCGACCGCCCACTGCCATCGGGAACGGTTCGCGAAGAAAGGGGAGCGCATTCTCGTGCACATCTCCAACTTCCGCCCCTCGAAGCGCGTCACCGACGTCGTGCGCGTCTTCGCCGCCGTGAGGCGCGAGGTTCCGAGCGTGCTCCTGATGGTGGGGGACGGAGTGGAGCGCACGCAAAGCCGCGACGTCGCCGTGGAGCTGGGCGTGGAGCGCTACGTCAAGTACCTCGGCCAGATGGACGCGGTGGAGGACGTGCTCGGATGCGGCGATCTCTTCCTTCTCACCAGCGAGAACGAGAGCTTCGGCCTGGCGGCGCTCGAGGCCATGTCGAGCGGCGTGCCGGTCATCGGCACCACCGCGGAGGGTTTACCCGAATTGATCCGCACCGGCCAGACGGGTTACATGCTCCCGGTCGGAGACGTGGAGGGGATGGCCCGGCGCGCGATCGAGATCCTGAGCGATCCGAAGAAGCACCAGGCCATGGCCGCGGCCTCCCGCCGCATCGCGGTCGAGCAGTACGAGGCCAGCCGCATCGTCCCTCAGTACGAGAATTTCTACCTGGAGACGATGGAGATGCCGCCCCGCATGCCCGCGCACCTGGCGCCCCCGGAGGGGATGGCGTAGGGGGCGCCTCCGGGAGCCCGCTGAGAGGCGCTAGCGCGTTGGGCCGATGAAGATGTCGAACGTAGAATCGGCAACGGCAACCAGGTCGCGGATCACGAGCGGCTGTGACGGTGGCGGGGTCTTGACCGAGAGATCGTATTCCTTCCCTGATTCCAGAATCAACTGGAACGCGCCGTCGTTGCCCGTGACATTAACCGCACTCCTATTGTAGTAATCCGCGACGAGGGCCGCGGAGACGGCGGCGGATGGAACGACGCTGCTGTCCGTCGCCAAGCGCACGAATCCGCTCCACCGAGTTCCCGCCAGGCTTACGTCGAGGCTCGTCGGACCCGAGACGGTCAGGAAGCGCGTGATGCGGGACAGGATGAACGTCATGCCGTCCGGTGGTGAGACCAGGAACCGATAGCCTCCGTCGCGCACCCAGAGGCGGTACCTGCCTCCTGCCTCCGATTCGGCGTACGATCCGCTGCCTGGCGCCTGGATCGTGGCTCCCTGGATCCCGGCCCCGTCCGGCCCGAAAAGCGTTCCCGTGACCGGGATGCCCTCGATCTGGATTACCAAAGTAGTGTCGCCGGTGACGTCGAGCGTCTGAAGTGCGGGCGGAATTGAGCGATCCTGAGAGAAGGCGGTCATTCGGTAGGGGCCAGAGCGCGGGACGAGGACCGAGAAGGCGCCGTTCTGGAGGCGCTGGAGAACCCTGTAGTCATCCCGCGCGGAATAGAAGGAAACAAATCCTGAATCGACGGAGGCTCCCGTTGGTGCGAGGACCGTGCCCTGAATTTGGAACCCCGTATAACGGTAATCAATGCGGGCCGATTTCCGTGTGACCGAGACATCGTCCACTGTGACGTCTCCCAACCCGAGATCTCGAGGCGGGTTGATGTAAACGCTGTACTTCCCTTCGGTAAGATCCAGCTCGAATACCCCGGTGGTATCGGTCGTCACGTAGGCACTCTCCGTGCCGAATCCGCTGCCGAACACGGCGACTCTCACTCCGCTCAGCCCCGCGCCATCTCGATTCCGAATCGACCCCAACACGTGGAGCATCGGGAGGGGTTTCTCTGGCATCTGGTTCGAGCACGAAGCCGCCAACAGAACCAGGACCGAAACGAGCGCGGGTCCGCATAGGCGTGTGGGCCGCTTGTGAAGCGCCTGTCCCTGGGTCACGACTAGAAGGCCCAACCGATCCCAATGGAGGCAGTCTCGATCACGTCGGCCCCGCGCTGGCCGGTCGAGTAGGGAGTTCCGGTCGGAGAATATACGACTGACTCATAATAGAAGTGATCGAGACCCGCCTCGCCGAAGACTCTCCATCGTTCCGCGAATCTTCCTTCGGCGCCCACGGCGAATGTCATCGTTCCAACTCCCGCGTTTGGGGTATCACGGAACTGGAACAGGAGCCCTCCAAGTCCGCCGATTGCATAAGGACGCACCTTGCCGCGGAGCAGATCGACGCGGGCCAGGGCGCGAAGCCCCATCACTTCCGCGGACCGAAAGCTGACATGGCGCCAGGTCTTGCACTCGACGTAGTCGATGAAGAGTGAAAATCGGGACGAGCTCTCGAGGCCGAATCGGGCTCCGTACGCCCACTCGTTCCGAAGATCGATCGCGTCGCTGAAAAAGCGCCAGGAACCAACCGCGGAGATAACAGGGCGCCACTCCGTTGCCGACGCGGGGGGCGGTGACGCGAGTGTGCCGGTGACAAGGAGGACGAGTAGAAGTGTGATCCGTCTCATCAGGGGATCGGGACATTGGCGAAGAGGTCGAACGTGGAGTCGCTGCCCGCGGATACGTTGACCACCGTGCCGACTACTTCACCAGACCGAGTATCGAACAGGTTTATGTCATGTACTACGTCCTTCTGAACAATCAGGTGGAAGGCCCCTGCGGCGTCCGAATCGATGTATGCGAGCGTACCGTTCCCTCCGTGGGAAGTTACCCGGATGCCCTGGAGGGGAGCGCCATCGCCGGAGCGGCGCACCGTGCCGGACCACACCACGCCCGAGACATCCAGATCGAACGTCCCATCGCCCATGACCGAGCGGTTCGGGAACCCGCGAGAAGCAATGTAGGTTTCCGAGGGGACCACCGAAAACGAATAGACACCCGAAGGCAGATGAAAGACCGCGATCCCGTCGGTATCCGTGCGCACGTCCGCGTGCCCGTACCCTCTCCTGGTGAACACCCTTGCCCCCGGTAGCGGGATCCCATTCTGTCCCAATACCCGGACACTCACCGAATACCCTCCCGCAGTGACGGTGATCGTCGTGTCCGCGGACACCCGAAGGGACTGCTCTTCGGCGAGGTATCCGGACTCAGGTCCGCCCGGGTAGAAATCGACGAGGTATAGGCCGGGGGAGACGACCGCTTTCAGCACATCGCTTTCGAGCCGGGCAGGGGTCGATGCGAAGCTAACCAAAGGGTCAACTAGCCAGAAACTCGCTCGCGAGTTTGGTATGACCGAACTGTCCGGATGGACCATGCGAATGGTCACCCGAGGCCACGCGTAGCGATAATCCAGCCTCGGGGCTCCCGCCTTTACCGACACGGAACGGATGAAGGCGCGCGCGTAGCCCGATCCGTCCCACGGGATGATCTCGATGTCGTAGGACCGCGCGGGCAGCCACACGTCGAAGGCTCCGTCGGAACGGGTGATCGCGCGGTAGTACTCCGGTTCCCCCGGAGGGGCGTCTTTGAGCGACGTGACGCCCGGGGCCCAGAAATCGACTGCGATGAATCCCATCGCCTGGCCTTCATTGTCCCGGACGGTTCCATTCAGATGGACCAACTGCGTCGGCGCGGTCGGCATCTCAGCGCAGGAGAGAACGAGCGCGAGCGGAGCCAGGAGAGCCACCCCCAGGCGCCGCCGCGCGCGGATCGAAGCGATCATCAGAAGCTCACCGTGATCCCGGCCAGGAACGTGCCCGCCGTATCGGTTCTGCGCTCGCCGGACGACACCACCGCCCCGAGCGCGCTATAGATCACGGACCGATCGCGGTAGAAATCGGCGGACGCTTCGCCGAATACCTGGACCTGGCGGGCCACCCGAAACTCGATCCCGCCTCCACCGGTCAGTGCGCCGGTCGCGGTGTCGTACGTGTCGTCGAAGTCGAAGAGGATGCCGCCGACACCGGCAAGCAGGTATGGCCGCACATCGCTCGTCAGAAGCCGGTACTGAACCAGCGCGCGCAATCCGGTGATGTGCGCCAGCCGTCCCGTGGTTTTCCGAACGGGTGTCGTGTGGACGGCGTCGATCAGGAAGCTGGTGCGACGCGAAAGCCCCATCCCGACGCGCAGGCCCACCGCGATGTCCGTATTCAGGTCGAGGCGCTTCTCGAACGTCCTCACCCCTCCCGTCAGCGCGGCGTGAACGGGTCGAGGCGGGTAGTCATCCGCCCGTGCGACCGACAGGGGGCATGCCGCGAAGAGGGCCGCGAAAAGAAGCGGCGTTCGCCGCATCCAAAGGGAACAGGCCGGGCGCACGATGTCTTGCCTCCAGTGGCCCGTGGGGAGCGAGCGGGCGCGGGTCTTGTCGGTGGGGGATGATCCGTGTACCATCCGAGGCTACGCCCAGCCCTACAACGACCGCAACTGTCAAAAAGGCAGCCGGATAGGAAGCCATGACTCGACGTGAGCGAATGCGAGCGACGCTGGCGGGGGAGCCGACCGATCGGCCTCCCGTCTCCCTGTGGCGCCACTTCTACGACCGGGAGGGCACCGCGGAGGGGCTTGCCCAGGCAATGCTTGAATTCCAGAGCACTTACGACTGGGATTTCATGAAGGTGAACCCGCGGGGCTCCTACCACATCGAGGACTGGGGCGCGCGGACCCAGCGCCCGGGAACGGGCCCTCTCGACAAGCCCAAGGTGGTGGAGGGGGTGATCCGGCGGCCCGAGGACTGGGACCGGATCCGTCCGCTCGACGTCACGAAGGGAGCCTTCGGGGAGCATCTCGACGCCGAGGAGCGGATCGCGGCCAAGATCCAGGGGGACGTGGACTGGGTCATGACCGTGTTCAACCCGGTCTCGGTCGCGGCCGACCTCGTGAACGACGACGCGCTCTTCGTCGAGCATCTGCGCCGCCACGGCGAGCGCGTTCACGCTGCACTCCGGGCCATCGCCGACACGTTCGCCGCCTTCACGCGCGAGACCATGGCCCGCGGCGCCTCGGGCATCTTCCTCGCGACCACCGATTGGGCGAACGACACGCGCATCAAGCGTGAGGAGGTGGAGGAGTTCGGCCGCCCCTACGATCTTCGCGTGCTGGCCGAGGCGGCCGCCGGCCCGCTCAACACGCTCCACGTCTGCGGACCGGGCGCGTACCTGCGCGAGCACGCCGACTATCCGGTGGCGATCCTCTCGTGGGACGCCCGCGACCGAGGGAATCCCTCCATCCGCGGCATGCGCGGCGCCACCGAAAAGACGCTGATGACGGGGATCAGCCACGAGGGGGCGTTTCTCAAGGGCCCCGCCAAGGCCGTGGAGGAGGAGGCGCGCTCGGCCGTGCAGGAGTCGGGCGGGACGCGGTTCATCCTGGGTCCCGGTTGCGCCATTCCGGCGGCCTCGCCCAAGGAGCACTACGCGATCGTACGGGAGGCCGCACTCGCATGCGCTTGAGCGTCTTCAAGTCGAAGATACACCGCGCGCACGTCACCGAGGCGAACCTGAACTACGAGGGCTCGGTCACGCTGGACGCGGATCTCATGGACGCGGCGGACATCCTGCCGCACGAGCAGGTGCAGGTGCTCAACGTGAACAACGGAGAGCGCTTCGACACGTACGCCATCCGCGGCCCGCGCGGGAGCGGCGTCGTCTGCCTGAACGGCCCGGCGGCGCGCCTCGCCCAGGTGGGGGACATGGTCATCATCCTCACCTATGCCTGGATGGAGCGCGAGGAGCTGGAGCGGCACACGCCGCGCGTCGTGATGGTGGACGAACGAAACCGTCCGCTCCGGACGGAGGCAGCCGGCGGGCGCGGAGGCTCCCGGTGATCCCCCGCGCCCCGGGCCGAGCCGCCCGATGACCCGCCGCGTTGTGGGCGCCTTCGCGGCGCTCGCCCTGGTCCTCGCATGCGCGGAACTCGCCGGGGCGAAGCCCACCACAGCACCGGCCGGCACCACGCCGCTCCAGATCGACATCCTCACCATCGACGGGGCCATCCAGCCGATCACCGCGCAGGTCATCGTTCGCGCCATCGACTCCGCCGAGCGGGACGAGCGCGAGGCCCTCGTCGTTCGCCTGGACACGCCTGGCGGCCTGGACACCAGCATGCGCGAGATCATCAAGCGCATCCTGGTCGCGCGGGTGCCCGTGGTGATCTACGTGGCTCCCGCCGGGAGCCGTGCCGCGAGCGCGGGGACCTTCATCGCGATGGCGGCGCACGTCGCCGCGATGTCCCCCGGCACCTCGATCGGAGCCGCGACGCCGGTGAACCTGGGCGGCGCGGGCGGCGATTCCACGATGATGCACAAGGCGCGGAACGACGCGATCTCCTACATCCGGTCGCTCGCGGCGCAGCGGGGGCGCAACGTGGACTGGGCGGAGAAGGCGGTGCGCGAAGGGGGCTCGCTCACCGAGACCGACGCGCTCCGCCTCCACGTCATCGACCTGATCGCGCGCGACGACGACGAGCTGTTGGTGAAGCTCGACGGCCGGAAGGTGTCGATCGGGGGCGAGACCCGCACCCTCCACACGAGGGGCGCTGTGCGGCACGCGCTGAAGCCCTCGTGGCGGCAGGGGCTCCTTTCCAAGATCGTCGATCCCAACGTGGCCTACCTCCTGTTCATGCTGGGCTTCTACGGGATCCTCTTCGAGTTGTCGAATCCCGGCGCGATCCTCCCCGGGGTCGTCGGCGGCATCTGCATCTTGCTCGCCTTCCTGGCCTTCCAGACCATTCCGATCAACGCGACCGGATTGGCGCTTCTGTTGTTCGCCATGGCTCTCTTCATCATCGATCTCAAGGTGCAAAGCCATGGCATTCTGACCGCGGGAGGAATCGTGTCCCTGATCCTGGGATCGCTGCTCTTGGTGGGAGGGGATTCCGGCATGGCGCGCATCTCCTGGTCCGTCATCGGCACCATGGTGCTCGCGACGGTCCTGTTCTTCGTCTTTGTCCTCGGCGCGGCGTATCGCGCGCAGAGGCGCCGCCCCATCACCGGGCAGGAGGGACTGGTGGGCGAACGCGGGACCGCGCTCACCGAGATCACGCCCGCGGGACACGCGGGACGCGTGTTCGTGCATGGCGAGAATTGGGAAGCAGAGTCTTCGGAGCGCATCGAGCGCGGCGCCACGATCGTCGTGGACCAGGTCGACGGGATGCGGCTCCGGGTGCACCAGGCCTAAGGAAGGAGCCGCGATGTTCACCTATTCGACCGTGACCCTCGTCGTCCTGGGAATTCTCCTCTTTTCGAGCGCGATCAAGATCCTGCGCGAGTACGAGCGCGCCGTGGTCTTCCGGCTCGGGCGGGCCATCGGGGTGAAGGGGCCGGGCGTCGTCTTTCTCATCCCCGTGGTGGACAAGATGGTCCGGATCCCGCTCCGGACGGTCGCGATGGACGTGCCGCCGCAGGACGTGATCACCCGCGACAACGTGACGGTGAAGGTGAACGCGGTGATCTACTTCCGCGTGATGGACGCGAACCGGGCGGTGCTCGAGGTGGAGAACTACCTCTACGCCACCTCCCAGATCGCGCAGACGACTCTTCGCAGCAGTCTCGGCGAGTCGGATCTGGACCAGCTCCTCTCCAACCGCGACGAGATCAATCTCAAGCTGCAGAAGATCATCGATGGGCATACCGAGCCGTGGGGCATCAAGGTCAGCACCGTCGAGGTGAAGAACGTCGACCTGCCGCAGGAGATGCAGCGCGCGATCGCCCGCCAAGCCGAGGCGGAGCGGGAGCGGCGGGCCAAGGTCATCAACGCCGAGGGTGAGCTCCAGGCGTCCCAGAAGTTGTACGAGGCGGCGATGGTCATCGCGCGGGAACCGATCGCGCTCCAGCTCCGCTACCTCCAGACGCTCTCCGAGATCGCGACCGAGAACAACTCGACGACCATCTTCCCCGTGCCGATCGACCTGTTCGAGCCGATCATCCGGGCGCGGAACGCCGCGCTCACCGCAGGGCCCCGTTCGTGAGTCGAGACCGGTACGACATGGCCATCCTGGGCGCCGGCCCGGGCGGCTACGTCGCCGCGATCCGCGCGGGGCAGCTCGGGCTCTCGACGGCACTGATCGAGAAGGCCAAGCCGGGCGGCACCTGCCTCCACTGGGGGTGCATCCCGACCAAGGCCCTTCTCGAGACGGCGGAGGTGCTGATGGTCTGCCGGCGCGCGGGGGAGTTCGGCATCAAGGTCGCCGAGGCGACGCTCGACCTGAAAGCCGCGCAGGATCGGAAGGAGCGCGTGGTCCGGAAGAACCTCATGGGGACCGAGTCATTATTGAAGAAGAACCGCGTGACGACGATCGTGGGAACCGGAACGCTGACGGCGCCCGGCACGATCCGGGTCGCGGGCGGCTCCCCGGGCGAGGTGGAGGCGGGCGCGGTGATCATCGCGACCGGATCCACCGTCGGCTCGCTCCCGATGGCGCCCGTCGATCACACGGTGGTTCTCTCCAGCGACGACATCCTGGGGCTGGACCGGGTGCCCGAGTCGCTCCTGGTGATCGGGGCCGGAGCGGTCGGCGTGGAGTTCGCGTCGCTGTATCGCACGTTCGGGTCGAAGGTGACGCTGATCGAGCGCGAGCCCCGGCTGGTGCCCCTGGAAGACGCGGAGGTATCGGAGGCGCTCCTGCGCTCCTTCACGCGGCAGGGGATGGAGGTGTTCGTCGGGGCGACGCTTTCCTCCGTGCGCGTGGAAGGGAACGGCGCCTGGAGCGAGTTCCAGGTGGGCGGCGAGTCCAAGCGGATCCGCACCGAGCGCGTGCTGATGGCTGCGGGGCGCCTCCCCGCGACCACGGGCATCGGGCTCGAGGCGATCGGCTTGAAGGCCGAGCGCGGCTACGTGGCGGTGGACGCGCTCCAGCGCACCAGCGTGCCGAACGTGTACGCGATCGGGGACGTGACCAAGAGCCCGGCGCTCGCGCACGTGGCGTCGCACGAGGGCATCACCGCGGTGGAGGCGATCGCGGGAAAGAATCCGCACCCCGTGAACTACGACGCGATCCCCAGCTGCACGTATTGCCACCCGCAGATCGCGAGCGTGGGCCTGACCGAGGCCCAGGCCCGCGCCTCGGGAAGGCAGACCCGCGTGGGGAAGTTCCCGTTCACGGCCAACTCCAGGGCCAGTATCCTTGGGGAAGGGGACGGGTTCGTGAAGGCGGTGGCCGACGCTGCGACCGGCGAGATCCTGGGCGTCCACATCATCGGCGTGCTCGCGACCGAGCAGATCGCCGAGTCGGTGGTGGCCCGGCATTTCGAGGCGACGGCGGAGGAGCTGGCCCACGTGGTGCACGCGCACCCGACACTGGCCGAGGCGACCATGGAGGCGATGTTTGGAACCGAAGGGCGCGCCATCCACATCTGAGGGGGCCAAGGCGGGCACGGAGGCGGACGGCGGCGGCGGCGTCTCGATCTCCCTCTCCCTCCCGACCGATCGCAGGAAACTTTCCGGCGAGCGGAGGAAGCCGCTCCGTCCCTACGACCGGCAGAGCGCGGAGCCGCTTCCCGAGCGGCGCCCCGACTGGCTGCGCGTGCGCATTCCCACGGGACACGCCTACCAGGAGACCAAGTCGATCCTCCGCACCCTCGATCTGCACACGGTCTGCGAGAGCGCGAACTGCCCCAACATCGGCGACTGCTTCTCGCGCCACACCGCGACGTTCCTGATTCTGGGCAACGTCTGCACGCGATCGTGCCCCTTCTGCGACATCCGGAATGGCAAGCCGCTCCCCGTGGACCCCGAGGAGCCCGCTCGCGTCGCCGACGCAGCCAGGCGTCTGGGGCTCCACTACATCGTCGTGACCTCGGTGAACAGGGACGAGCTGCCGGATGGGGGCGCCGGGCACTTCGCGGAGACGATCCGCGCCATCCACGAGGCGATCCCCGGCGCGAGGGTCGAAGTGCTGATTCCCGATTTCCTGGGCGACGACGACGCGCTCCGGACCGTCCTCGACGCGAAGCCGGACGTGCTGAACCACAACATGGAAACCGTGAAGCGCCTCTACAAGAGGGTCCGCCCCGCCGGCCGCTACGAGCGCTCGCTCCGGCTATTGCAGAACGTGGCCACCTGGACGCCCGACATCCCCGCCAAGTCCGGCATCATGGTCGGCGTGGGGGAGACGGCGGAGGAAGTGGACGAGCTGCTCCGCGATCTGCACGCACACGGCGTCTCGATGGTCACCGTGGGCCAGTACCTCCCGCCCTCCGGCTCGCACCTGCCGCTGGAGCGGTACGTGCACCCCGACGAGTTCCGCCACTACCGCGAGTACGGTCTCGCGTTAGGGATAAGGCAGGTCGCGTCCGGCCCGCTCGTGCGCTCGTCCTTCCACGCCGAGGAGCAGGCTGGGGAGACGGTGTACGTGCCGTAGGGACAGTCCCGTTCGATTGGCGTTGCGCCTGGCAGCCGAGCGCTACGCGGAAAGAGAAGCGGGAAAATCAATCCGTGGGACTCCGACTACGACGACCATTCGCCCCACGGATTGATTTTCCCGCTCCCTCTACGTACCACTGGGTTTCCATCCACCCCACTTATGGCGTTACATCGGGTTGATAGCTGCTAGTGGGGTTGGCGCTGATCCAATCAACACAACGAAAGAGGATGGTGTGGCGTAGAGCCCATACGTAGTGGGGAGTGGGAAAATCAATCCGTCGGGCGATTGGAGCGAAGCGACGTTTCACAGAGCCCGACGGATTGACTTTTCCCACTCCCCACCCCGATAAAGCCTACAGCAGCACGCCCCCCAAGATCATCCGCGCCGCCGAAAAGTAGATGATCAGCCCCGTCACGTCGACCAGCGTGGCGACGAACGGCGCCGATGCCGTCGCGGGGTCGAGGCCGAATCTGCGGAGCAAGAACGGGAGCATCGAGCCCACCACCGTTCCCCAGACGACGACGCCCACCAGGCTGATGGCCACGGTGAACGCGATCAGGAGATGGTGCTGGCCGTACGTGTGGAACAGCGCTTGCCAGATTAGGATCCGCGCCAGGCCGATCAGGGCCAGGATCCCGCCGAGGCCGAGGCCCGAGATCAGCTCCCGCCGCATGACGCGCCACCAGTCTTTGAGCTTCACCTCGCCCAGAGCCATCGCCCGGATGACGATCGTCGTTGCCTGGCTGCCCGAGTTCCCGCCGCTCGAGATGACGAGCGGGACGAACAGCGCGAGCACCACGGCGCGCGCGATCTCCTCCTGGAAGTAGCCCATCGCGGTCGCGGTCAGGCTCTCGCCCAGGAACAGGACGGCCAGCCATCCCGCCCGCTTCTGGATCAGCTCCTTGATGCTCAGCCGGAGGTACGGCTGGTCGAACGCGGCCGTACCGCCGATCTTCTGGATGTCCTCCGTGGCCTCCTCGCGCACCACGTCCACGATGTCGTCCAGGGTGACGATCCCCTTCATCCGTCCCTGCGAGTCGACGATCGGGATCGCGATCAACCGGTTCGTGGCGAAGAGCCTGCTCAGCTCCTCCTGGTCCATCCACTCGGGCGCGGTGGTGAGATCGGTGCGCATGACGTCCTGCACGCGCTGCTCGGGCCGCGCCAGGAAGAGCTCGCGATAGGAGACAACGCCCTCCAGGTGCTGGTCCTGGTCGAGCACGTAGGCGTAGGGGAGGGACACCGTCTGTTCCGAGGCCTGCCGGCGCAGGTAGGTCAGCGCTTCATCGGCGCTCATCTCGGGCCGCACGCGCGCGTAGCGCGGGTTCATCAGCCCGCCCGCGTCGTCCTCGGCGTAGGCGAGGAGCGCGTGCACTTCCTTCTGCGTGGGATCGTCCAGGAGCTGGAGGAGCCCATCCCTGTGCTCGTGCCCCGCCTCCTGGATCAGGTCGGCCGCATCGTCCATGGGGAGGAGGCGAAGCCAGGAGCGGCGCTCGGCGGGAGGGAGCGAGAAGAGCAGCTCGGACTGATCCCGCGCGCTCAACCCTAAGAATAGATCCTCGGCGTCGGGGCGATCGAGCGCGCGGAAGCTCTCGATCCGGTCCTCGGGGACCAGCAGGATCCATGCTTCCCGCAGATCCTCGGCCGAGAGCCGTTCGACGACGTCCGATTCGGAATCGGGTGGTGCCATGGAATCCCTCCACGTGGGCCGGGCGGAGCTGCCGGCGCGGTGATCCTAGTGGAACCCGCCCCTCTCGGCTACAATGCGCGCATGGCGTGTCGCATTCCGACAGTGGCGCGGTAGCAGCCCATGTGCGCGCGGCATCGACCGACCATGCTGGTCGTGGACGACGATCCGGGCACCTCCGGTCTGCTCCGCGACATCTTCCAGCAGGAAGGCTACGACGTCACCCTGGCCGCGCGGGGAGAAGAAGCGCTTGCCCTGGCGCCCGCCCGCCCCTTCGACATCGTCCTCTGTGACGTACAGCTCCCCGACGTGGACGGCATCGAGCTTCTCCGGCGCCTGAAGCGCGCCACTCCCGCCACCGCGGTCATCATGGTCACCGCGTTCGGCACCTACGAGACGACGATCCGCGCCTTGAACGAGGGGGCATCGGACTACGTCAGAAAGCCCTTCACCCTCCACGAAGTTCGGCTGACCGTGGAGCGCGCGATGGAGCGGCGCCGCCTCCAGAACCAGGCCGCCGCCGCGGGAGGGGCCTCGACGCCGGAGACCGGAGAAACCCGGCCGATCATCGGCCGAAATCCGGCCATGGTGGAGCTGTTCAAGCTGGTCTCGCGCGTCGCCGCCACGAAATCGAGCATCTTGATCCAGGGAGAGAGCGGAACGGGGAAGGAGCTGATCGCGCGGACCATCCATCAGGGAAGTCCGCGCTCCGGGCAGCCGTTCGTCCCGGTCAACGTGACGAGCCTATCCGAGACGCTGCTCGAATCCGAGCTGTTCGGTCACGTGAAAGGGGCGTTCACGGGCGCCATCGAGAGGCGTCCCGGCCTCTTCGTCGAGGCGAACCGCGGGACGATCTTCCTGGACGAGGTCGGGGACATGTCCCTGCCGATGCAGGCGAAGCTCCTCCGCGTCCTTCAGGAGCACGAGCTGAAGCCGGTCGGCGGGAACGAAACGATCGCCGTGGATGTCCGGATGGTGACCGCGACGCACCAGGACCTGGAAGACCTTGTGCGGTCGGGGCGGTTCCGCGAAGATCTCTATTACCGGCTGAACGTCGTGTCCCTTCGCGTGCCGAGGCTGCGCGAGCGGCCCGAGGACATCCCGCTCCTGGCCGAGCACTTCCTGCGCCGGTTCGGAGCCCTCTCGAACCGGCCGCTCACCGGATTTTCCCCGTCGGCCATGACCGCCCTTCAGGCGTACCCGTGGCCGGGGAACGTGCGGGAGCTGGAGAACGTGGTCGACCGAGCCGTGGCGCTCGCTCCCGGCTCGATCGTCGAGCTCACCGACCTGCCGGATAAGCTGATCGTCCACGCCCATACCGGCGCGCGAGAGAGGGCGAGAGGCGGGGTCGTGGTGTCGGACGAGAGGCGGGCGACTCTGGACGAGACCGTGCGAAGCTACGTCTTCCAGACTCTGGAGGAGGTCGGCGGCAACAAGACGGAAGCCGCACGCGTGCTGGGAGTTCCGCGGCGGACGCTGTACAGGATGCTCGAGCGTTATGCGAGCACCCAGGACCGGAAGGGGCGAGCGAGACGCAATGCCTCGCAAGCGCCAAAGTGACACGCATCCACTAACGCAATATTTTACTGATTGTTATGAGTCACATCTCGCCTGCTTGAGCCATTTCGGCACAACCCTCGGATTGTCTTCGCTCCTCCCGCCTCGCAAAACGGCCGTCCATGAAGGCCATCATCAGTCTACCGATAAAGCGTTTAACCCCGCTCTCCGAAACAGAATCGGGCCCCGACCGGAACGTGGCACAAAGGGTGCGTGACGCTCCTCTTACCTGGGCCCACAGGTACTCTCTCGGGCCCTCGGACTTAAGCTCGACGTGAAGGGGCAAGGGCCCTTGCCGAAGCGGCGTCCGCAAGAGCGGCGCTGAGGCGAGGGCGGTGGGTGCGGGGTGAGAACGCCGTTGTGTGGGAAGACACGGCGCTCCGTTCGAGCGGTAGTTCCGCGGGGCCGAGAGGGTGCAGGCCCTCGGTCAAGACGGTAGGCTCGCGATCGATAGCCCCCCACACTTCGCGAGAGCCGTCCGCCGAGGGCCTGAATTTTTTTGTTTCGTGGACACGCTCCCCGCCGGTTTCTAGACTCTGTGCTCCGTGATCTACCGCCATAGTTCCCTTCGAGTCGCAGCGCTGCTGATTCCGTTGTCTCTTGCGACCCTGCTCGTGACCGCCGCCGCGGCGCCCCCCGCGTCCGCGCCGTCCTCGCCGCCGGGCGCGCCCCGGACCCCCTCCGCTCGCCCTTCGGCCCCCGATCCGACCGTGATCGGAATGGTCGACGGAATCCCGATACGCCAGGCGGAATGGGACCGGCTGGCTACGCCCTACTTCAAGGAAGTGGAGACGCGGGCGGGACGGAAGCTCACCGAGGACGAGATGCGCCTCCTCCGGAAGAACCTCCTCGAGGAATTGATCCGGGAGCGCCTGTGGCTCGCCGACGCGCGCCGCCGCGGCATGAAGGTGAGCGACGACGCCATCGACGCGCGCATGAAGGCGAGCGACTTCTTCAAGGTCGGGGGCAAGGTCGACGAGGGGAAGTTTCTCGCGTTCAAGCGCTCTCCCACCTCCAACTATGCCGTGCTCCGGGTCCAGGTGGGTATGGGCCTCCAGCTCGAGGATTATTCGCGGTGGATGGAGCGGCGCTTCAGTCCGCGCGAGGCGGAAGTGATGAAGACCTACCAGGAGCGGACGGCGGAGGCGGTGATTCGCTACTTCGTCATGGGACCCGAGGCGGTGTCGCTGGAGCCCGAGGCCGGCGCGAAGCAGATCCGCGCCTTCTACGAGGCTCACCAGCAGGACTTCCAGACTCCTGACTCCGCCCGCATCCAGTACGTCCGCCTGGCCATCGAGACCGCCGGGAGCGACTCGACGCGGGAGGCCGCGGCCCCCGCCGCGCTCAAGGCGGCGAACGACCTCATCGCCGCGATTCAGTCGGGAGCGCCGGTGGAGACGGCGGCCAAAGTCTATGGCGGGCTCCGCGATACCGGGTGGTTCCGCATAGGCGATCCGATCCGCGGCCTGGGGCGTTCGGACCCGCTGCAGGACGCGATCCGCGCAACGGCGGCCGACACCTGGGTCAAGACGCCGATCCGGATCGGGCCCTACTACGTCGTGGTTCGCGTCGTGGACCGGAAGCCGTCGCGGCTCCAGTCGTTCCGGGAAGTCGCCCCTCTCGCGAAGAGGGGAGCGGATCAGCTGGTGCGAAGGGGCCTCGCCGACTCGCTGGGACGTGAGGAGCTGCGCCTTCACCCGCAGACGTATGCGGTCCCGCGGCTGGTCGCGACCATCGTGGCTCGCGCGACCGGCGAGATCGACAGCGGAGCGGTCCCCACCCCGAAGGAGATCGAGAAGGCGCTGGAGAAGCGCCGCAAGGCGGCGAGGATCAAGCCGGCGAATCGGGCCTGGATCGACTCGGTCGGTTCGGTGCTTCCGTCGGAGATCCGCCTGGAGCGAAGGAACGAGGCGATCCAGCGGGCGTTCCGGGAGACGGTCGGCCGGCTGAAGAGCGGAGAGAACGGTCCCCGCATCGCAAATGAGGCCGGCGGCGTCGCCGAGGCGTTCGACCTGTACCGGGGCCAGCCGATCGAGCTGCCGATGCTCGTCGAAGGGACGTTCCTCGATTCGCTGTACGCGCTCCGCCCGGGAGCGGTGGTGGGTCCCCGGGTCGCCCGGGACTCCGTGTTCGTCGTCCGCGTCGACCGGATCGATCCCGCGTTCGTGCCCCCGTACGAAGCGGTGCGTCAGGCCGCCAGCACGAACGCGCAGATGGTGAAGCGCTTTGCGGAGGAGCAGGACGCGAAGCGCTATTACGAAGCGCACAAGGACGAATTCAAGACCAAGCCGGAATGGATCTTCGACTACGTCTACTTCAAGAAGGCGCACCCGGACAGCGTCCCGGCGCCCGAGAGCCTGCTGGTGACCTACTACCGCGAGCATCCGCTCGAGTTCACCGTCCCCGCCAGCGCCAAGGCCCGCGTCGTCCTGCTCCAGTACCGTCCGGGCGACGGGGCCGACGCGCGGGAGAAGGCCCGCCAGCGGGCGCTGGCCGCGCGCCGGCGAATCATGGCGGGCGAAGATTTCGCAGCCGTCGCGAAGGAGACCTCCGATGACAAGGAGAGCGCCGAGCAGGGCGGCGTCATTCCCCGCGTGACGCGGAGCCAGGTACCCCCGGAGCTGGCCGAGGTGATCTTTTCGGCGCCGCTGGGGCAGGTCAGCGAGGTGGTCGAGGCCAGGACGGCCTTCCACGTGATCCGCGTCGACGAGCGGACGGACGAGAAGCTCCGCCCCTTCGCCGAGGTGCGCGCGGAGATCCATTCGGTGGTGGGCGAGCCGATCGCCGATTCTCTGGCCTTCACGGCGGCCACACGCTTCGCCACTCAGGCCGTCGCGGGGAACTTCGATTCATTGGCCGCGACTGTGGGGGGCGCGACGCGCAGCAAGCCGACCCAGGCCGGGGCGGAGCTTCCCGGGATCGGACCGTTCGAGAACGTCCCTGGCGCCATGAGCCCGCTGGCGGACGGACAGGTGACGCCGGAACCGGTTCCGATCGGCCAGGGGTACCTGGTGGCGCGGCGGGTGCGTGAGGTGGAGCCCGCTCCCGCGCCGTTCGAAGAGGTGAAGGAGCGGGCCATCCTGAGCGATCAGATCGCGAAGCGGAAGGCCGCCGCCGACTCGGTGGATCAGACGATACGCGAGGCCGTGGCCCGCGGCGCCGACGTGGAGCCCCTGTTCGAAGGATTTGGCGGCATGCGAACCAGCCACCCCTTCCCGCGCCCCGGCCCGATCGCCGAATTCGCCCGGGACGCAGGGCTCGCCCGCGATTCGACGCTGCTGGACCACATCTTCGCCAGCCGGCCGGGGAAGGTGCTCCCTCCGATCAAGAGCTCGCTCGGTACCGTGTACATCATCGTGGATAGCGTCACCGCCCCGCCGGCCGCGGATTTCGCGCGGCGCCGGGACGAGATGTGGCGCGAGATCGTGGACCAGCGCATCGAGGCCTGGACGGCGCGGCTCCGCTCCCGGGCCCAGGTCACCCTGTTCCGGAAGGACCTCAAGTCGCTGCTCGCGACCAGCTGAACCCTTGCCGGCGCGCGCGGCGCCGCCTACCATGAACGCTCCTCGGACCGCCGCACACCGGCGCCGCTCGTCAGGAGAGTCGGGATGGAGCGGGAGCCACGTCTTGCCATTCACGAGCCGGATTGTTCGGACCGCCCCCGCGAGCGTCTGCTCGAGCTGGGAGCGGGCGTTCTCACGGACGCGGAGCTGATCGCCGTACTGATGGGAACCGGGAGCACGGGGGCCCCTGCGCTGGACGTCGCGGCCCGCGTGGCCGCATCGGTCAACGTGCGGCGCCTGCACCAGGCCGCGGCCGACGATCTCCTCGCGGTGCGCGGCGTCGGACGCGCCCGCGCGGCGCAGCTCCTCGCGGCGGCGGAGCTGGGGCGGCGCCTGTGGCCCGACGGCGACGCGACGCCTCTGGTGCGCGGGCCCGAGAGCGTCTACGAGCTGACGCGCGACATTCGCGCCATGAACCGGGAGCACTTCGTGGGCTTCTACCTGAACTCCCGGAACCAGGTCCTCCGCCGCGAGATCATCTCGATCGGGAGCCTGAACGCCAGCATCGTCCACCCGCGGGAAGTCTTCCTTCCCGCGGTCGCCATGTCGGCCGCGAGCGTGGTGCTGGCCCACAATCATCCCTCGGGCGATCCGACGCCCAGCGAGGAGGACCTGGCCATCACCCGGCGTCTCCTGGAAGCGGGCCGGATCCTGGGCATCGACCTGCTCGACCACGTGGTCGTGGCGCGCGACAGCTACGCGAGCTTCAAGGAGCGGAGGCTGCTCCGTGCGTAGCGGCTGCCGGGGCGGAGCGGCGCTCCTTACCGCGCTGCTCCTGGTCTCGGGGTGTGCGGCCGGGCGGGGCGCCGCCACGCGTCCGTCCGACTCCGGCGCGCGCGACGAGGCGGGCAGCCTGGCGCGGCTCATCGCGGAGGCCGACGCCGCGATCGCCTCGGGAGACGCGGTGGCCGCGCGCCGCGCGCTCGATCGTGCGCTGGCCGCGGCGCCCGACAGCGTGGCCACGCACATGGCGCGCGGGCGCTTCTTCGTCGCAATCCGGAGATACAAGGACGCCAAGGAGGCGCTGGAGCGCGCGGCCTCGCTCGACCCGAGGAATGCCGAGCCCGCGTACCGGCTGGGCCTGGCTTACGCCGCGATGGGCGACAAGGACGCGGCCCGCGCCTCGTTCGCGCGGGCGGTCGCGATCGACCCGGCCCACGCCGCGGCCCGGGCGGAGCAGGCCGGACTGATGCGGGAGCGGTACGAGGCGGCGGGGATTCCCGGCGACTATCCGCTCCTCGCGGGTCGGGCGTCCCTGTCGCGGGAAGAGCTGGGGGTCATGCTCGCGGTGGAGCTGGGCGCGGATCCCGACCGGGTTGCGTGGCGATCGGACGGAATCCAGCGCACCGACTGGCCGGAGCTGGACCAGGCCTGGGGTGCCCGCTGGCTCCGGGCGTCGCTCATGCGCCGCTGGATCCCGGCCTTTCCCGACTACTCCTACCACCTGGACGACCCGGTCACCCGCGGCCAGCTCGCGATTCTCCTGGCGCGTGTCGCCGCGGAGTCGCGGCCTGCGGGGGGATTCGCGCCGCCGGATACCGCGTTCGCGGACCTGGGCCCGCGCCACTACCTGAATCACGCGGCCTCCCGTGCGTTCCGGCTGGGACTCCCGCTGCGGGACGGAAAATTCGAGCCCTTGGCCGCGGCCACGGGGGACGAGGCGGTCCGCGCCGTGCGCGGCCTGGCACGTCTCCTGGGCGCGACGCCGATTGTTAGCGGGGAACCGGGCCCTGGTTGAGATGTAGACTTAGGGAGTGACCCCCGCCTCCACGAGCAGGTCCACCCGCGCCCGGCTCAGGGTGCCCATCTGGGCTCTGCTCGGCTTCTTGGCCGCCTCCCCGGCAATCGCGCACGTGAATGGCTCCTCCGGACGGGCCCCGGCCCGGAGCCCCGGAGACGTGGCCACGCTCTCATCGGTGCGTGCCGCCACCCGCCTGAACGCCCGTAGAAGGGAAGGCCGCTCCCCCGAATTCAGCTCAGCCGACACCCTGACCGAGTATCACGCGGACTTCGAAGGATTGGTCAGCCCGGGCAACGAGGGAGGGTGGACGCACATCGATAAATCCGGCATCCCCACCGCCTGGCACATCGCCCCGACCGTCGCCTGCCAGGGGAACTCCTTCTGGGCGGGTCTGATCGATTCGTCGTGGACTGGGGACCCCGACCGGCACGGCTACGACAATAATTGGACCCAGACCCTGGCCAACTACGTCGACCTGACCGGCGCCACCTCTCCCGTGAAGCTCGGCTTCAAACACCGTATGAACATCGAAACCGGCTACGATTTCGGCACGGTGGAGGTGCTCGATCCCGCCTACGACTGGATCACGATCGCCTCGTTCACCGGCGTGATCCCTTCCGGCAGTGCCGTCTGTGACACCTTCAGCATCCAGATTCCGGATTCGATCATCGCCAAGTCGCCGGTCGTGCAGTTTCGCTTCGTTCTGAGCACGGACGTCCAAGGCTCTTCGGCCGACGGCCTGTATCCCAGCGGAGAGGGATGGTCGATCGACAACGTCACGGTGAAGGCCGGAGTGAACGACCTGCGCTTTTTCGACGACATGGAGTCGGGGGTCGGCACCTGGACCGTGTCCACGTTCCCCCCGGTCGGAGACTTCTGGCGCGTGGCGGCGGCCGTGAATACCGAGCAGCTCTGCATCACCAACACGTCGAAGGCGTGGACCCCGACGGAACCGGTGAGCGGCTCCCTTGTCGCGAGGATGGACGACCAGCTGATCTCTCCCCGCATTGGCTTGTCCGGGGCCGACCAGGTCTTCCTCACATTCGACGTCTACCGTTCGCTGCCGCTCAGCTCCTGCTTCTACTACGGGGTCGCGTTCCGCTCCAAGAAGCCGAATCTCGCCTGGTCGGCGTGGATCGATCCGACGGGCCTTCTCTATTTCGGGGATGAGCGGGAATGGCTGCGCCAGAATGTCCCGCTCCCGGACGCGGCCGGCGCCGAGTCGCTTCAGATCAGGATCAACACAAAGGACTACGCGAGCGTTTTCTGCGGCGGCATCTCCTCGCCCGCGGGAACCGCGCTCTTCATCGATAACCTCGATATCCGCGTGCTGGGGTTGGCCGTGCCGACGCTCTCGACCTCGGAATCGAGCCTCATGAACGACACCTTCAGTACCGTCGCCTTCTTCGGAAACGACAACTTCAACACGCCGCGGGGCGACAGCACCACGGTCCGGATAGCCGCCTCGCGCGGTGTGGCCCAGGCGCAGTTCTTCTGGAGCTTGAACGGCGGCGCCTTCTTGAACGCCCCGCTGACGCCGGTCGGCACCGCGGCCCCCGATCTCTACTACGGCGACGTGCCCGCGGGCGCCTATCCCCGCGGCACGGTTCTTCGCTATTACTTCAGCGCCACCGATGGCGGCGGAGCCACCGCGACCCTTCCGTCGGACGCCCCGGGCCACGCCTTCACCGCGACCGTGCTCCCCGGCATCTTCAGCGGGACGGGCGCCTGTCCCGGCGACAGCGCGCGCGTCCTCTACGTGAACTCCTTCGCGGGTCCGGAGGGCGGGACCGGCGTGGACCAGAGTCTCGCCGCGCTCGGCATCCGCTACGACCGGTTCGACGTGAACGCGGCCACGGCGGACCTCGGCAATACCCCCGGCGGCAGCGATCCAGCCCAGGGCGGCGCGCTGTGGCCGGGGGTCAGCGCGGCCGCGCTCGCGGCGATGTACTCGGCGATCGTCTGGGACGTGGGAGATCGCTCGTCGTTGACGCTGAGCTCCCCGGACCAGACCCTTCTCTCGGCTTGGCTCGGCGCCGCGGGCAAGAATCGCGGACTGATCCTCTCCGGGGACAATCTCGCCTACGATCTGACGGTCAACGGCGAGGACGTGGGGACGTTCCTGGGATGCACCATGGGAACCGCCTATGTCCGCGACACGTGGGAGAGCCCGCCCCAGGATTCGCTCACGCCCTCCCTGAGCGGCGCCGCGGGAACGCGCATTGCCCAGGAGCCGTTTCCCCTGAACGGGGATTGCCCCATTCTGAACCGGTTCGATGCGGTCAACACGGCGACGTGCGTGGGCGCCGCGGGCCGCGCCTGGATCCGCTACCCGAACAGCCTGATCGCCGGCACCGAGCGGAGGGCCCCGCTGACCGGCACCGACAGCCTCCGCGCCGTCCTCCTCGGCTTCTCGCTCTCCAACATGCCGAACGCGGTCCGAAGGAACCTCTTCTTGTGGCGGACCCTGGTCGAGGAGATGGTGACCCCGTACTGCACCACGCCCACGGGCATCGAGACGGCGTCCAGCCCTCCGGCGCCCCAGAACCGCGTCGAGACGCCCGTGCCCAACCCGTTCAATCCGTCCACCGCGATCCGGTTCGCGGTCGCGAGGGCGGGGCACGTCCGGCTCACGATCTACAACGTCGCCGGGGCGCGGGTCCGGGTGCTGGTCGACCGCGACCTTCCCGCCGGGGAGCACCTGGCGCGCTGGGACGGCAAGGACGACCGCGGCCATGACGTGGGAAGCGCCGCCTATTTCATCCGCCTGGACGGGCAGGGGGCGCCGGTTTCGAGGAAGGCCGTGCTCTTGCGCTGAAGGGCCTCACGCCGTATGCTGATTGGAACGCAGACATCCTTCGGGGCGGGGTGAAAGTCCCCACCGGCGGTAACAGCCCGCGAGCCCGGGGCCACGGTCCAGGGCACGATCCGGTGCGATTCCGGAGCCGACAGTCACAGTCTGGATGGGAGAAGGATGATCGGAGGAAGGGTCCGTCCGGGCCCTCCGGCCGCGCCCCGCTGGTGTCTGCCCTGCGGGGTATTTTCATTGGCTAGCCTACGGGTCCAGACAGACGTTTCCGATGCGCCGGGAGCCTCCTCGGGTCGAGGCATCGCCGCGCCCGAGTGGAACGAGCGGCGCGCCATGCGTGAGGCGATCCGGCTGGCGCGGCGGGGGATCGGCACAACGCACCCGAATCCGCGCGTGGGCGCGGTCGTGCTCCAGGGCACCGAAATCGTCGGCCGCGGTTTTCACGCTCGCGCGGGCGAAGCCCACGCCGAGACCCGGGCGCTGGACAGCGCGGGGAGCGCGGCGGCCGGGGCCACCCTGGTCGTCACGCTGGAGCCCTGCCCGCACGTCGGGCGCACGCCTCCGTGTGCCGACGCCATCCTGCGCGCCGGCATCCGGCGCGTCGTGATCGGCATGCTCGATCCGAATCCCAAGGTCGACGGCAAGGGAGTCGCGCGCCTGATCGAGGGAGGGGCCGACGTCTCGGTGGGTCTCCTCGAGGACGAATGCCGCGAGCTGAATCCTCCCTACCTCAAGTGGCGCGCCTCGGGACTGCCGTGGGTGACGCTCAAATCCATGGTCTCGCTGGACGGGCGCGTCGCCGCCGAAGGGGGCGAGTCGCGGGGCCTCGGGGGCCCCGAGGAGCAGCGGCTGGTGCACCGCCTTCGCGCCGAGAACGACGCCGTGGTGATCGGCGTGGGCACGGCGCTCCAGGACGACCCACTTCTCACCGCGCGGCTTGCGCCCGAGGGCGGGAACGCGCCGTGGCGCGTCGTGCTCGATTCCTCCCTCCGCACGCCGATCGAATCCAAGCTGGTCCAGACCGCGCGCAAGACGCCGCTGGTTCTCGCGACCACCGCCGGAGAGGCGCGGGCGCGCGAGTACCAGGCGCGCGGCGCCGTGGTCTGGCGGTTCCAGCCCGACGCGCAGGGCCGCGTCCCGCTGGAAGCGCTTCTCCGGCGGCTGGCCGGCGAAGGGTGCCTGGCAGTGCTCGTCGAAGGGGGGCCGACCGTCCACACGGCGTTTCTGCGGGAAGGGCTGGCCGACGAGGTGGCCGTGGGGATCGCGCCCGTCCTCCTCGGGGGTGACACGGCACCGACCTGGACGCGCGACCTGGGGCGGGATCGCCTGGGAGAAGGGATCGCGGTCGGCCCCCTGACCCTCCGGCGTCTGGGCAAGGACGTCTGGCTGACGGGAAGGATCGCGCCGCGCGAGGAGGGCCGCCGTGTTTAGCGGAATCGTCGGTTCCATCGGCACCGCCGAGCGCCTCTCGAAGGGACCGGACGGGTTTCGGCTCACGATCGGCCACTCGTTCCGGGAACCTCCCGAGCCTGGGGCGAGCGTCGCCGTGAACGGGGTCTGCCTCACCGTCGAACGGTCCACAGGCGGCCGGTTCGACGCGACCGCGGTGGCGGAGACCCTGGCTGCCACGACCCTCGGAGGGCTGGCCGCGGGGGATCACGTCAATCTCGAGCGCGCGCTCAAGGTTGGAGACGAGCTGGGCGGGCACTGGGTCCAGGGCCACGTGGACGGAGTGGGCCGGGTCGTCCGGGTGGAGCGCTCGGGCGCCGACGTGCGCGTCGCCATCGAAGCCCCCGAGCCGCTCTTTCGCTTCCTCGCGGTGAAGGGCTCGGTGGCCGTGGACGGCGTCAGCCTCACCATCGCATCCGCGACCCTTCCGACGTTCACCGTGGCACTCGTTCCCTACACCCTCGCGCACACGATCGCGTCCGGGTACGGGCCCGAGACCCGCGTGAATCTCGAGGCCGACCTGATCGCCCGCTACCTGGACCGGCTCGCGGACGGCCGCTCGGGGGAGCGCGACGCGGACGCAGGGCTGCCCGGCACGCCGGCGAGGAGCCGATGAGCCCGCCGACCTCCACGACACGTCGCCCGCGCGGCGCTCGCCGGGCCCGCCCGGCTCTCCGGGCGCTCCGGGCCTTGGGCTCCGGCCGGATCCAGGCGGTCGAAGCCGCGCTTCGAGCGATTCGCGCCGGGCGCATGGTCGTGGTGGTGGACGACGAGGATCGGGAGAACGAGGGAGACTTCGTCATGTCGGCCGAGAAATGCACGCCGGCCGACGTGAACTTCATGACGCGCGAGGCGCGCGGCCTCCTCTGCGTCTCGATGGAGGCGGAGCGCCTGGAGGCCCTGGGACTCACGCTGATGGCGCCGCTCAACACCGCGCGCTTCGCGACGCCCTTCACCGTTTCGGTCGACCTGCTCCACGGCACAACTTCGGGCTCCTCGGCGCACGACCGGGCCGCCACGATCCGCGCGCTCGCCGCCCCGCGCACCCGCCCCGAGCAGCTCGCGCGGCCGGGGCACGTCTTCCCGCTCCGCGCGGCCGCGGAGGGCGTGCTCCAGCGGCCCGGGCACACGGAGGCGGCGCTCGATCTCGCGCGCCTGGCGGGAATGAAGCCCGCGGGCGTCCTGTGCGAGATCCTCTCCGAGGATGGGCGGATGGCGCGGGGGCCCGAGCTCTTGCGCCTGGCGAAGCGGCACGGAATGCCGCTGATCACGATCCGGGACCTGATCCGCTACCGCTACAGCCGCGAGCGTCTGGTGAAGCGCATCGCCACGTCCCGCCTCCCCACCCGCTACGGCAACTTCCGCATCGTCGTGTACGAGAGCCGGGTGGACGGCTATCACCACGTTGCGCTGGTGAAAGGGCGGCCCCGGGCGGACGCGCCGGGGCTGATCCGGGTTCACTCGCAGTGCCTGACGGGAGACGTCTTCGGCTCGATGCGCTGCGACTGCGGCGAGCAGCTCGCCGTCGCGCTCGAGCGGATCGACCGCGAGGGAAGCGGCGCCTTCCTCTACATGCGCCAGGAAGGGCGCGGCATCGGGATCGCGAACAAGCTGAAGGCGTACGAGCTTCAAGACCTGGGATTGGACACGGTGGAGGCGAACTTGAAGCTGGGGTTCGCCGCCGATCTTCGCGACTATGGCATCGCGGCGCAGATCCTTCGCGACCTCCACTTCGATCGCGTGCGGCTTTTGACCAACAACCCGAGGAAGATCGAGGCGCTGCGCGATTACGGCATCGAGGTGGCCGCGCGCGAGCCGATCGAGGTCCGGCCCAACGCCGTGAACGAGCGCTACCTCACGACCAAGCGGGAACGTCTGGGGCACCTGCTTCATCACCCCACCCTCCAGCGGAACGGGGGCACCGCGCGGCGGAACGGGTCCCACCCCAGAACCCACAGAGGCGGGCGATGACGCAGGAAGGCCGCCCCGGCGCGCCCGGCGCGCCCGGCGCCGGAGCCGCGCTCCGCACCCTCGGGCCCCGCGCGGTCGAGGGCGGCATGGACGGGCGCGGGCTCCGGATCGCGATCGCCTGCGCGCGCTTCAACGAGGTCGTCTGCGAACGATTATTGGAGGGTGCGCTGGCCGAGCTGGCGCGCCTGGGCGTGCGCCCGGAAGAGACGCTGGTGGCGCGGGTGCCGGGGGCCTTTGAGCTGCCGATCGCGGCCCTGCATCTCGCGCGCGCGGGAGCGGACGCGGTCGTCTGCCTGGGCGCCGTGATCCGGGGCGAGACGCCGCACTTCGAGTACGTGGCAGGCGCGGCCGCGGGCGGCATCGCACGCGTCGCGGAGCAGACCGGCGTCCCGGTCCTTTTCGGCGTGCTCACCACGGAGACGCGGGAACAGGCCCTGGAGCGCGCCGGGGGCCGCCTGGGGAACAAGGGATCGGATGCCGCGGCCGGGGCGGTCGAGATGGCGAACCTGATTCGCGCCATCCGGCCGGGTCTTCGCCCGTGAGCGCGCGCCGCCTCGCGCGCGAGCTGGCCTTCCGCGCGTGCTACCAGTCCGACGTGACGGGCGAGCCGATGGAGCACTGCCTCACCGAGATCCTGGACGAGGTGGCGGCCGGCGACGACTCGCGCGGCTTCGCCACGTCGCTCATCCAGAGCCTGGCCGCGCACGTAGGCGAGGTGGACGCCGCGGTCAGCCGCATCGCGCGGAACTGGCCGCTCGCGCGGATGGCCGCCACCGACCGCTCCGTCATCCGGGTCGCCGCCGCGGAGCTCTTGTATCACGCGGACACTCCCACCCGCGTGGCGCTGGATGAGGCGATCGAGATCGCGAAAAAGTACGGTGCGGACACCTCCGGGTCGTTCGTGAACGGAATTCTTGACCGGATCGCCCACGAGGCGCGACCCTCCGTCGGATGACCACCGCTCTCCTCTCGGACGTTCACGCCAATCTCGAAGCGCTCCAGGCCGTGCTCGCCGAGATCGAGAAGCGCCGTCCCCAGCGCATCCTCTGCCTGGGGGACGCGGTCGGCTACGGCGCGAGCCCCAACGAGTGCCTCGATCTCCTCCGCTCGCGGAGCGAGGTCGTGCTCCTGGGGAACCACGACGCTGCCGCAAGCGGCGGCCCCGAGGCCGCCCGCTTCAACATCTACGCCCGCGCCGCCGCCGAGTGGACCGCGAAGGTCCTGACGCCGGACAACCGGGAGTATCTCCAGAAGCTCCCGCTCACGTCGCGGCAAGGGTCGTTCCTGTGCGTTCACGCCTCGCCCGCCACGCCGCGCGACTGGGAATACCTGCTCGACCGCTTCGACGCCGAGCCGCAGTTCGCGTATTTCGACCAGCCCGTCTGCTTCATCGGACATACCCACCAGCCGGCGGTATTCATGGCCGACCCGGGCGGGACCAAGTCGCTCCCCGTGGGTCCTTTTCGCCTCGATCCCGCGCGGCGCTACATCGTGAACGTGGGCAGCGTGGGCCAGCCGCGCGACAAGGACCCGCGCGCGTGCTTCGTGCTCTTCCGGGAGGGATCGGGAGACGTGGAGTACGTGCGCGTTCCGTACGACGTCGCGGGCGCCCAGGCGAAGATCCGGGCGGCGCGCCTGCCCGAAGTGCTGGCGGCGCGGCTCCAGACAGGGGAGTAGCTCCTGCGCGCCTCGACCGAAGCGCACTGGACCCGCTTCTGGAAGGAGCGGGAGGACATCGACGCCGTCTATCCCACCGACGGCCGCGTGGTGGAGCAAATCCTGGGTCAGGGCCCGGTCCGCGGAAAGCGGGTGCTCGAAGTCGGCGCGGGGTCTGGCCGGGACAGCGTGGCGCTCGCGTCGGAAGGAGCGATTCCCTTCATCCTCGACTACTCCATGGCCTCCCTGGAGACCGCGCGCAAGGTCGCTCGGCGCCACGGAGTCTCGCCGATCCTGGTCCGGGCGGACGCGCTCCGGCTTCCTTTCAAGGACGGAGCCTTCGACGCCATCTTCCACCAGGGGCTGCTCGAGCACTTCCGCGATCCCATGCCTCTCCTGCGCGAGAACGTGCGCGCCCTTCATGCCGGCGGGCTCCTCTTGGTGGACGTGCCGCAGCGCTATCACGTCTACACGCTTCTCAAGCACGCGATGATCGCCACGGGCACCTGGTTCGCGGGGTGGGAGACGGAATTCACCATCGGGCAGCTGGAAGGACTGCTGCGCAAGGCCGGGGTCCGCGTGGTGCATCGCTACGGCGCCTGGATGGTGCCGGGACTTTTCTACCGGTCGCTGCGCGCGCTCCTGCTCAAACTCAAGATTTCGCGCCTGCCGCTCTATCCGAGGCCGTTCCCGGTGGTGTCCGGGCTCCTCGAGCGATGGCGCCGCGGGTGGGACGGCACGCCGGCCGCCTTCCGCACCTATTTTGTGATCGGCGCCCTCGGACGAAAGGAGCCCGCCGCGCGGGGCGGCGCGGGCGGGTGAGGGTTCTGGCATTCAACTGGCGGGATCCGCGCCACCCGGAGGCGGGCGGCGCGGAGCTACACCTGTTCGAGATTCTCCGGCGGTGCGTCCGGGACGGCGACCAGGTGGTGTGGCTGGCGGAGCGATTCCCCGGGGGCGCGGAGGAGGAGCTGGTGGCGGGGATCCGGGTCGTCCGTGCCGGGTCGTGGTACAATGCGCCCCTTGCCTTGGGCTCCCTTTACCGTCGGCGATTCCGAAAGGAGCGGTTTGACCTCGTCCTCGAGGACATCAACAAGGTCCCGTTCTTCACGCCGCTCTATGCCCGCGCTCCCGTGCTCGCCGTGGTGCCCCACCTGTTCGGATCCGCCGTGTTCGACGAAGCGTCCCTCCCCGTGGCTCTCGCGGTGTGGGCCCAGGAGGCGGCGGTGCCCCTCGTCTACCGGCGCACTCCCTTCCTCGCGATTTCGGAGAGCACCCGGGACGACCTCGCTAGGCGGGGCATCGACCGGGCCAGGATCCGCGTGGTGCGCTGCGGCTTGACGCGGGAGGATTACGCCGTGACCACGCCCCCGGAGGCCCGGGAGGAGCCCGTCATCGTGTTCCTCGGGAGACTCCGGAGGTACAAGGGGGCCCAGCACGCCATCCGCGCCCTGGCGGTGGTCCGGGGCGAGGTGAAGAACGCGCGGCTGGACGTGGTGGGTGACGGTCCCTACCGAGGCCCGCTCGAAGGGCTTGCCGCCTCGCTCGGGCTGACCCCGCACGTCCGGTTTCTTGGAGCGCTGCCGCACGCGCGCAAGGTCGAGGCGTTGAACAGCGCCCAGGTCGCCGTCGCTCCCTCGCCGCGCGAGGGGTGGGGTCTCACCGTGATCGAGGCGAACGCCTGCGGCACCCCCGTCGTCGCGAGCAAGAGCCCGGGCCTGGTCGAGTCGGTCCGGGACGGGGAGACGGGTCTCCTCGTGCCGCACGGGGACGTGCCCGCCCTTGCCGCGGCGCTCGTCCTTCTTTTGCGCGACCGGGAGCTCCGTCTGCGTCTGGCCAAGGCCGCCGTGCGATGGGCGGATACCTTCGACTGGGAGACCTGCTACCGGGACAGCCGCGCCGTCATGGGAGAGGCGGCCGGGGCCGGAGCCGTACGGGCCGCCGCCGTCGCGCCATGACCGCTACCCTCGCCGCGAGCACTCCGGTTCCGCCGTTGCGCCGTCACCAGGGCCTCCTCATCGTCCTCAAGATCACGGTCTCGCTGGCCCTCTTCGCGTACGTGGTCGCGAAGGTGTCCCCGGGGAACGTGTGGGCCGCGGTGAAGCCGGCCGACCCCGGCCTCCTCGCCGCGGCCGCGGCGCTCTTTCTCTTCTCGAGCCTGGTGGGAAGCTGGCTCTGGGGGCGGCTCTTGCGCGCCCAGGGGGTGGCGATCCCGTACCGCAAGGTGGCCTCGTATTATTTCGTCGGCCTCTTCTTCAACAACTTCCTCCCGTCGAACGTCGGAGGGGATATCGCGAGGATCACGGAGGCGGCCCGGCACTCGGGGCGGGTGAGCCCGGTGTTCTCGGCCACGCTCATGGAACGGCTCATCGGGGTGCTTGCGATCGGCTTTCTCGCGGTCGTCGCGTCGGTGGCGGCGTTCCCGCGCCTCCGCTTCTACGGGATCTACGCGGCGCTGGTCGCGGTATTCCTGCTCGCGCTCGCCGCGTTCCTGAGCATCTTCCACCGGCGCGCCCTGCACGTCTTGGAGTGGCCGTTCCGCGCGGTCGGCGCGCCGGCCGCCGCCGCCGCGGTCGAGCGGCTGTTCGACGACCTGCACGGATTCAAGGACCAGGGTGGCGCGCTCCTCGCCGCCTTCCTGGCGTCGACGGTCGTTCAGATCAGCCGCATCTACGTCCACTACCTGGTCGGACTGTCCCTGGGCGTGCGCATCGCAGCGGGATACTACTTCCTGTTCGTTCCGATCCTCGCGGCGCTGGTCTCCCTCCCCATCTCGATGAACGGGCTGGGCGTTCGGGAAGGCGCCTCGGTGGTCCTCTTCGGCCTGGCGGGACTGACGCGGGAGCAGGCGTTCGCGGTACCGTTCGTGACCTACCTGGTCTCGGTGGTGATCAGCCTCCTGGGCGGGCTCATCTTCCTCTCGCGGCCGCCGCGCCGCGCGATCGCGCAGCGGCTGGAGCGGCGCCGCGCAGCGCGCTCGGTGGGCGCGGGCGGGGAGCGGCGGCCGTGACGTGGAAGCGCTGGAATGTGGTTGCCGCGGCGCTGGCGTTCGGCGTCCCCCTGCTCGTCTACATCCGCACCCTCACCCCGACCGTGCCGTTCTGGGATTCGGGCGAGTTCATCGCCACGTCGTACATCCTGGGTCTGCCGCACCCGCCGGGAAATCCCGTCTACACGATGCTGGGCCGCATGATGAGCTTCCTCCCGATCGAGAGCGTGGCGTGGCGCGTCAATTTCATGAGCGCCCTGGCATCGGCGGGCTGCGCGTTCTTCACCTTCCTCTTCACGTCGCGCGCGCTCCAGCGGGCCTTCGGCGGCCGCCCCGCGACGGCCGCCCAGTGGATCGCCTGCACGGTGGGGGCGCTGGTCGCCTCGTACTTCGGAGCCTTCGCGAACAGTTTCTGGGACAGCGCCATCGAAGCGGAGGTCTACTCCCTCTCGTCCCTGGTGATCGCGTTCGTGATCTGGCTGGCGTTCCGCTGGTGGGACCGGATCGGCACGCCGGGGAACGACCGTCTCCTGGTCTTGATCGCCTACATCCTGGCGGTGTCGATCGGAATCCACCTGGGCACCGTCCTGGTCGGGCCCGGTCTTCTTCTGCTCCTGGCCATCCTCCGCCCCGGCGCCTTCCGGAGCGGCCGGTTCTGGGGCTCCGCGGCGATCCTGGGATTTTTCCTGGGCATGGTCGTCATGAACGAGGTCAAGGACTGGAATATTCCCGGCGGTGTCTTCTTCCTGATGCTCGCCGCGATCATCGCCTATTGCGGCCTGAACCGGGACAAGATGGTCCGGAACAACCTGGCCACGTGGTGGGTGCTCGCCACCGTCGCCGGATTCACCGTTCAGTTCTTTCTCCTCGTGCGCAGCCAGCAGATGCCGCACATCAACGAGGGGATGCCGGCCCAGCTGGAGACGTGGAAGGACTACCTGCTCCGGAAGCAGTACGGGCCGACCAACCCGTTCCTGCGCCGCGCCGACCTCTGGTACCAGATCGAGCACATGTATCTGCGGTACATCTGGGACCAGTTCCAGCTGGTGAGCCGCCTGGGGCCGTTCGGCGAGTCGTCGTTCTGGGTCCGGCTGACCAACGCGATCCCGTACTTCCTCTTCTTCACGGGGGGAATCTGGAACTGGAAGCGCGACAAGAAAACCTTCTGGTTCTTCCTGGCGCAGCAGATCGTGATGGGGCCCTTGCTGATCTTCTACCTCAACTTCACCGATCACGAAGTGCGCGAGCGCGATTACTTCTTCACGAACACGTACTACTTCATGGCCATCTGGATGGGGATGGGGGCCGCGGCCGTGCTCTCGTGGGTGGCGGACGCGTTCGCTCCGGCACCCTCCCCGCGAACCGCCTCAGCCGCCTCGGCCGCGCCCGCGGAGGGGCCGCCCCTGGAGCCGCTCCCTCGGGGCGGGACGGCGCGCCCGGCGCTCGCCGTGGCGGCCATGAGCCTGATCGGCCTGTCCCTCCTGCCGGCGAAGAACGGGTGGTTCATCCACGACCGCTCGAATTTCTACATCGCGCACGACTACGCGTACAACATGCTGGTCCCGCTGGAGAAGGGCGCCGTCGTCTTCACGAACGGGGACAACGACACCTTTCCGCTCTGGTACATCCAGGAAGTGGAGGGCGTGCGCCCGGACGTTCGGGTGGTGAACCTGAGCCTCTTGAACACGCCCTGGTACATCGCGCAGCTCCGCGACCAGGAGCCCAAGGTGCCGCTCTCCTACAGCGACGCGCAGCTCGCGGTGCTCCAGCCCTACCTGAACGAGAAGACGAACGGGGTGGTCTGGGTCAAGGACCAGGCGTTCGCCGACATCCTGAAGACGAACGCGTGGCGAAGGCCGCTCTACCTGGCGGTCACGGTGCCGGAGCAGATGGGCCAGGAGAAGAACCTCACCTTCGAAGGGCTGGTCTTCCGCGTGCGCGCCACGCCCGACACCGTGGGCATCGATCCGCAGAAGGCCTACGACAACCTGTACAAGGTGTACCGGTACCGCGGCCTCTTGGACAAGACCCGGAACTACGACCGGACCGTCTACAAGGACGAGAACGCGAACCGGCTGGTCCAGAACTACACGGCCGCGCACGTCCAGCTCGCGACGTACCTGCTCCAGCACGGAAAGCCCCAGGATGCGATGAAGATCCTCCAGGACGCGGTCAAGATCTCCCCCGACTTCTCGGGGCTCCTCGAGTACACGGGACGCGTCTATGAAGAGGCCGGGCGCCCCGACCTGGCCCGCAAGGTCTATGAAGACGGCCTCCGGCGTTTTCCGAACGCCGCCGAGTTCCACTACCACGTCGGGCTGATGCTCTACAACGAGGGACGGCTGGACGAAGCGATCACCGAGCTTCGGCGCGCCTGCGAGCTGAATCAGCAGTTCTTCGACTGGTTCAACGGACTCTTCGCGGCGCTCTGGCAGTCGGGGCGGAAGACCGAGGCGGTGGAGGTGCTTCGCACGTGGATGCGGGCGCACCCGGAGGACGCGCAGGGCGCGGCGTTCCTGCGCCGCTTCGAGGACTCGCTCAAGATCGCGCCCGCGACGCCGCGGCCGGTCCGGCTGCCGGAAGGGGGACGCCGCCGATGAAGGTTCTGGTCACGGGGGCGGCCGGATTCATCGGGTCGACCCTCTGCGAATCGCTTCTCAAAGACGGCGCGGAGGTGGTCGGCGTGGACGCGTTCATCCCGACGTATCCCGCGGCGCTGAAGCTCGCGAATCTCGAGGCGGCGTCCCGGGACCCGCGCTTCCGCCTGGTGACGGCGGATCTCAGGGACGCGGATCTTTCTCCCTTGGTCCGCGACGTGACGCACGTGGTCCACCTGGCCGCCCTCGCCGGCGTGCGTGCGTCGTGGGGCGAGGCCTTCCGCGACTACGCGGGCCACAACGTGCTCGCGACGCAGCGTCTGCTGGATTCGCTGCGGGACCGGAAGGTGGAGCGCATGGTGGTGGCTTCCAGCTCCTCGGTCTACGGCACCCCCACGCGGTTTCCCACTCCGGAAGACGAGCCGCGCCGCCCCCTCTCGCCGTACGGCGTGACCAAGGTGGCGACCGAGGCGCTCCTCCACGCATACCGCGCGTCCTACGGCGTGCCCACCGTCGGACTCCGCTACTTCACCGTCTACGGCCCGCGCCAGCGCCCCGACATGGGGATCAACCTGTTCTTCGAGGCCGCGAAGCGGGGCCGCGAGATCCCGATCTACGGCGACGGAAAGCAGACGCGCGATTTCACCTTCGTCGACGACGCCGTCGCCGCGACGAAGGCGGCCATGGTCCGCCCCGTCGATTCCCTGGCGTACAACGTCGGAGGGGGCCACCGGATCACGCTGAACGATCTCCTGGACGCGATCGAGCGAACGTCGGGGCTTCCCCTGAAGCGCCGGCACGAGCCCGCCGCCGCCGGCGATCCGCGCGACACGTCCGCGGAAACATCGCGGGCACGGCGCGACCTGGGCTATCGTCCCCTCACCGACCTCGCGGCGGGCCTGGGGAGGCAGTGGGAATGGCAGCGGAAGCTACCGGACTGACGGGCACGGCCGGCACCCCGGGCGCCGCGCTCGACCTCGCGGGCGCTGCCGCGCCCGATCTCACAATTCTCATTCCCGTGTATAACGAGGCGGACAATCTCGCGCCCCTGCTCGAGAAGCTGGAGCGGGACCTCCGCCCTCTGGGCCTCCCCTACGAGGTGCTCGTCCTGGACGACGGCTCCACGGATGCCACCGCCCAGCGGCTCCGCGAGCTCCGCCCGCGCCATCCCGTGCTGCGGGGCATCTCCTTCCGGCGGAACTACGGCAAATCGGCGGCCCTGTCGGTGGGTTTCCGCGAGGCCCGCGGCGCGAGCATCGTGACCATGGACGGCGACCTCCAGGACGATTCCACGGAGGTCGGACCTCTTCTCCGGAAATTGAACGAAGGGTACGACGTTGTCTCGGGATGGAAGCAGAAGCGCCAGGACCCGCTGTCGAAGACGATCCCTTCGCGGATCTTCAACGGCGTCACCTCCGCGATGACGGGCGTGTCGCTGCACGACATGAACTGCGGGCTCAAAGCCTACCGCGCGGAGGCCGCGCGTTCCGTGCGGCTGCGGGGCGAGCTGCACCGCTTCATCCCGGTCCTGGCGCACTGGAACGGGTACCGGATCGGGGAGCTTCCCGTGGTCCACCACAAGCGGCTCCACGGAAAGACGAAGTTCGGCACCTCGCGTTTCGTGAACGGGTTCCTGGACCTTCTCTCGGTCATGTTCCTGACAACCAGCTCCACGCGCCCCCTCCACGTCTTCGGCCGGATGGGGATCGGCGTCGCGGGCCTGGGGGGCGTCCTCACCCTCTGGGCGGCATGGCCGGTGGTGCTCGGCGAGCCGCTCCGGCTCCGCCCCTCCCTGGTGCTGGGGCTGGTGCTGATCGTCCTCGGAATCCAGTTCCTCTCGCTCGGCTTCCTGGGTGAGCTGATCGCGGGCACCCGCACGGAGGAGCCGGAGTACGCGATCCGGGAGCGGATCTAGCGCCAGGGTCGCGCTGCTCGGCCCCACCTATCCGCACCGCGGCGGCATCGCGCACTACACGACGCTCCTCGCGCGCGCCTTCGCACGGCGCCACGAGATCGCACTCGTCTCCTTCCGGCGGCTCTATCCCGGATTCCTCTTTCCCGGCACGACGCAGCTCGATCGGAGCGGCGTCGCCCTCATGCCGCCGGTCGAGCCCCAGCCCGTCGTGGACAGCCTGGCTCCGTGGACCTGGCTCGAGGCGGGGCGCCGGCTGAAGCGCTTCGCCCCGGAGATCCTGGTGGTGCCGTGGTGGCACCCGTTCTTCGGCCCCTCCCTCGGGACCGCCGCCCGCGCGGCGCGCCCGCGGGGAAGCGCCAAGCCGAAGCGCCTCTTCCTCTGCCACAACGTCGAGCCGCACGAGCCCGCGCCCCTCCTGCGCGCGCTCGCGGGGTACGGCCTCGGCGCCGCGGACGGGTTCCTGGTTCACGCGCGCACCGAGGCGGAGCGGCTCAAACGCTACGCGGGAGGGCGCCCGGTGCGGATCCATCCGCATCCGACGTACGACGTCTTCAGCGAGTCTCCGCCGTCGCGCGAGGAGGCTCGCGCCGCCCTGGGCGTGACCGGGCGGGCGATCCTTTTCTTCGGTTACGTCCGCCCGTACAAGGGACTCGGCGACCTGCTCGAGGCGCTGTCCCGCGCGCGGCCCTCGTCCTGGGATCAGCTCCTGGTCGTGGGCGAGTTCTACGAGCCGCGCGCGCGCTATGCCGCGGCCCTCGCGCACCCGGCGCTCCGGGACAAGGTGCGCGTGGTCGACCGCTACGTGGCCAACGAGGAGATCGCGGCCTACGTCGCGGCTTCCGACGTGGTCGCACTCCCGTACCGCTCCGCGACCGGCTCGGGGATCGCGCAGGTTGCGTTCGGCGGCGGCGTCCCGGTGATCGCGACGCGCACCGGCGGGCTCGAGGAGGTGGTGGAGGAGGGCGTGACCGGCCTGCTGGTCCCGCCCTCTTCGCCCGACGCGCTGGCCCGCGCGGTGGAACGCTACTTCGACGAATCGCTGGGGCCGCGGCTCCGGGAAGGCGTGGAGCGCGCCCGGAGCCGGTTCACCTGGGAGAGCCTGGTGGACGCGCTGCTCCGATTGGCGGAGGAGTGCCGGTGAGCGGGACCGAGCGGCCCGGAAGCGCGCGCCCCGGGAGCGGGCGGCCCGTCTGGGTCGTGGTCCTCGCCCACGGCGAGTACGACTACACGCGCGAGTGCCTTCGCTCGCTTCTCGCGCTCGATCCGCCGGCGGAACGCATCCTCCTCGTCGACAACGCCTCGCCGGACGGCACGGCGGAGCGGGCGCGGGCGGAATTCCCGGACGTGCTTGTGCTGCCGCTGGCCGAGAACCGGTATTTCGCCGGAGGCGTGAACGAGGGGTTGAAGCGGGCGCTCGCCGAGGGCGCCGGCTCGGTGCTCCTGGTGAACAACGATCTCGTGCTGGAACGGGGAGCGCTGGGTGCCCTCGTGGCCGCGCTGGAGGCCGATCTGTCGCGAGGCGCCGTGAGTCCCAAGCTCTACACGTACGATCCGCCCGACCGCATCTGGTTCGCGGGCGGGATCGTGTCGCGGGGCTTCGCGCTCATCCGCCACCGGGGACTGGGCCGGAAGGACGACGCGTTCTCGGGGGAATTCCGGGGGCCGGGGCGCGGGTCTCGGGACGGGCCGCGCCCGGTGGACTACGTCTCGGGCGCCGCGGCTCTCCTGGCCGGCGACGCGCTCCGCCGGACCGGACTCTTCGACGAGTCGTACGTGATCTACGTGGAAGACGTGGACTGGTCGGCGCGCGCGCGAAAGGCGGGCTTCACCCTGTGGTACGAGCCGCGCGCGCGCGGCTGGCACCACGTTTCGGCCACCAGCGGCGGCGGGCTCACGCCGCTCAAGGGCTACTTCCGCCTGCGGAGCGGCGCGCTTTACTTGAAGCGGCACGCCGCGGCCTGGGAGCGGCCCCTGGCGTGGCTGGCCTACGGCGCCTGGACGGCGCTCCTCCTGGCGCGCGCGTCGCTTCGGGGCGACGACAAGAGCGCGGGCGCGCTCCTCCTCGGCTTCCGCGACTTCACGTCGATCCTCCTGGGCGGGTCGCCGCCCGCTCGTACGCCGCTCTCATTCGCGCGGCCATCGCGTCGACCGTGAACGCGGCGGCCCGCGCCCTGCCTGCCGCGCGCGACGCGGCGAGCGACGCGGGGTCGGCCAGAGCGCGCCGGAGAGCCTCCGCCAGCGCGGTGGCGTCGCCCGCCGGCACGACGACGCCGGCGCCGCTGAGCACTTCGGGCACGGCGCCGCTGTCCGCCGCGACCACCGGCACCCCCGCCGCCATGGCCAGGAGCGGCGGAATCCCGAACCCCTCGGCCCGCGACGGGTAGATGAAGAGGGAGGCGCCGCCGAAGAGCGCCGCCAGCTCCGCATCGGGGACGAAGCCGGGGAAGTGGATCGCCGACGCCCCGGTGTCCCCCTTCCCGAGCGACGCCGCGCGGTCCCGCAGCGAGCTCGCCTCGCCGCGCACGGCCCCGGCCAGCACCACCGGCGGGAGCGGGAGGCCCCGGCCGCGAAGCGCAGCGAGGGCGTCGATCAAGGTTTCCACTCCCTTTCTCGAGTCGAAGCCTCCCACGTACAGCCAGTAGGGCCCCCCGAAGCGGGTGTGGCACCGCGCGACCTGTTCAGGGGACGGGGGCACGAACCACCGCGGCACGGCGCAGGGGATCACCTCGATCCGTCCCGCCGCCTCCGGCAGCGCGCCTTCGATGTCGCGCCGGCTGGCCTCGCTCAGCGTGACGATGCGCGCGGCCGCGCGGACCGAGGCGCGCACCGCGCGCCGGTAGAGCGCGCGGTGCAGGAACGCCGGGCGGGGCCACGGCACGTAGCGCGGCGCCCGCCAGGGGATGAGATCGTGAAGGGAGAGCAACGACGGAAAGGGAAGGCCCGAGGGCACACCGTGATTCCACGTCGCGTGAAAGAGGTCGGGAACCGGGTCCAGTCCCTTCAACACTCCCGGGAGCGCCCACGATTCCCAGCGGATCCGCCCGCCTCTTCCCGCGACGGTCCACGTGGGGACGTGCCGGGGGAGACGGCCGGCAGGCACCGGGCGGTCCGACACGCCCACGAATTCGACGTCGCGCGCCGTCAGCTCTTCCACGAATTGGGAGACCAGGAGACCGACTCCGCCCGCGGACTCCAGTGCGAGCGGGCGGAGATCGAGAGCAACTCGGAGGGGGCGGGTCATCCGGCGGACCCTACGGGAGCGGCGCCGAGAAGGTCAACCGGCGCATCCTACGACTTGACTTGACGTTGCGCGTCCCGGTACCCTTGTGCAGTGCGCCATCGAGGAGGCAACCGTGCGTCCCGAGTGGGACGTCGTGTGGCTCAGTGACATACCTTGGTCGGCGCTCTGGCAGCGCCCCCAACAGCTTGCGACCCGCTTTCCTGACCATGCCCGCATTCTTTTCGTCGAGCCATGGACCCTGGGGCGGCCGGGAGCGCTGCGCCCCGTCGCGGTCGCCCCGCGCATTCGCCGGGTCTCGTTCCCGTTCCTGCCGCTCCATGCCCGCTCCGAGCGCGTGCGCGGGGCCGCTTACGCTCTGGGCTCCACGGCTCCGTTCACCGAGGCTCTCTTCGCCCTCCAGCGGATCGGCGCGTCGCGTCTCCTTCGCCGGCGTCGCGGAGTGAAACGCCTGGCCCTCGTGCAGAATTTCATGGCCGCGCCGTTCCTCGCGTCCCTTCGCCCGGATCGGATCGTCTACGACATGATCGACGCCCCGCTCCACTTCGCTCCGGTGCCGCCGCGCCTCGTGCCGCGGTGGGAGCGTCTCCTGCGCACCGCCGACCGCGTCGTCGTCACGTCCGCCGCGCTGGAGCGGCTGGCCGTATCCGCGGGCGCCGGACCGGTGGCCGTGGTGGGGAACGGCGTCGAGGCGGACCGCTTCGCGCCGGATCGCGTGGCCGCGGCGCTCCTCCCCGGGAATCCCGGAGCCCCCGTCCTGGGATACGTCGGCTCGCTCCACTCCTGGTTCGACGTGCCGTTGGCCGCGTCCCTGGCGCGCGCCTGTCCCCAGGCCCGCGTCGTGCTGGTGGGGCCCGCGCACCCGGAAACCGCGCGCGAGATCGAGCGAGCGGCGCGGGAGGCTCCCAATCTGATCTGGATCGGGCCCCGCCCGTACGACGAAATCCCCGGGATCGTGCGGGCGTTCCGGGTGGGCCTGATCCCGTTCCGCCGGACGCCCCTCACGGAGGCGGTGAACCCGGTGAAGCTCTACGAGTACGCCGCTGCCGGGATCCCCTGCGTGAGCACGCGATTCACGGACGAGGTGGAGGCGTGGGGCGGCGTGGCTCGCGTGGCCGACACGCCCGAAGAGTTCATCGCTGGGGCCCGCTCGCTCCTGGAGGAGACTCCGAATCCGGCGGCGCTGGTCCAGTTCGCGCGCCACCACGATTGGGAGATCATCGCGCGGCGCTTCGTGTCGATCTGCCTGGAGGACGCCGCGTGACCCGCGTGACCCGCCCGACCCGCGCGACCAGCGTGACCCGCCCGATGCGAGAGAAGAAGAACGGACTCTCGGCGCAGCTCGCCGCCGGCGTTGCCGCGCTCGTCGTCCTGGTCTTCTTCTATCCGCTCGTCTTCGGTCGGGTGTTCGTTTCTCCCGATTCGGTGGCGCCGGCGGGATTCGCCAAGATCGCGATGGACGCGCTCCGGACGCGGCACGTCTACGCGCTATGGAACCCGTACCAGTTCCTGGGAATGCCCAGCTTCGGGAGCCTGGCGTTCGTCCCGTACGTCTATCCGCTCGATCCGGTCTTCGGCTTCCTGAACACCGCGCTCCATTTTCCCGATCTGACCTGGCTGCTGGCGCACTACCTCCTGATCGTCGTCGCGATGATCGCGCTGCTCCGCGCCATGGGCGTGGCCGCGGACGCGGCGCTCCTCGGAGCCGTGACCTTCGCACTCACGCCCAATCTGGTGGCGGTCGGGGCATTCGGCCACGGGAGCCAGATCATGACGGCCGCGTGGCTGCCGGTCCTGTTCCTCCTCTACGACCGATTCGCCCGCCGGGGCTCGCTCCTGGCGCTCGCGGGGTTCGCCTTCGCCGCCGCCTTCCAGCTCCTGCGCGGGCACGTGCAAATCGTCTTCTACTCCTGGCTCGCGCTCGGACTGTACGCGCTCTACCTCTCGATCGTCGCGGCGCGGGCCCGCCGCCCCGGCGATGCGGTCCGCGCCGCGGGCGGGCTGGCCGCGGGGCTGGCGCTGGGCTTCGGGATGAGCGCCTTCCTCTACTTCCCCGTGCACGAGTACGCGAAGCTCTCCATCCGGAGCGCCGGCCAGGGCTCGGGAGCGGGCTTCGAGTACGCCACCTCGTGGTCCTTCCACCCCAAGGAAATGCTCACGTTCGTGGTCCCCTCGATGTTCGGCTTCGGGGGGCGCACGTACTGGGGGACGATGCCGTTCACGGATTACCCCAACTACATGGGGATCGTTCCGCTCGCGCTCGCCCTCTACGGGGCCCGGAGGGCGCGCGGCTCCGCCCGCGCCTACTGGATCGGCCTCGCGGCCGTGGCGCTGGTGATCTCCTTCGGCAAATACCTGAAGCCCGTTTACGAGCTTCTCTATCAGCACCTGCCGTACTTCAACAAATTCCGCGTTCCCGTCATGATCCTCGTGCTGCTCCAGTTCGCGGTGGCGGTCCTGGCCGCGCTGGGACTGGATCTCGCGCTCTCGCGCCCGGAAGCTCCCGCGTCGCGCGGCGCCAAAGCGGGAGCCGATCCCGGAGCGGGCTGGATGCGTGCGGCGGTCTATGCCGGCGCGGGAGCGATCGGCCTGGTCGTGGTCTTCCAGCTCTTCGGTCCCGCGATCGTCGCGGCGGCGTCGAAGGCGCGGCCCTACATGAACGCCGGCGCGGCCCGTCAGGCTCTGGACATGGCCACGGTGGACGCGCTCCGCGGAGGGCTTCTCCTGGGCGCCGCCTTCCTGGTCGTCGCGTTCTGCCGGCGGGGGCGGCTCTCCCGCGCGGCAGCCGCCCTCCTGGTGGTCGGACTCACCGCCGTCGATCTCTGGGGAGTGGACCGCAAGATCATCGATCCCCAGCTGGGGAGCCGGAGCGAGTACGCCGGCAATTTTAGCGAGACGCCCGAGATCGCGTTTCTGCGCCGGGACCCGACCGAATTCCGCGTGCTTCCGCTCCGGGCGGACGACTCGCGGCTGGCGGCGTTCGGGATCGCTTCGGTGCTGGGCTATCACCCGGCCAAGCCGCGCCTCTATCAGGCCTTCATGGACACCGTCGGCCTTCCCAACCTGCGCGTCGTCAAGCTCCTCAACGTGAAGTACCTGCTCACCGACGGCTACTATCCCGACACCACGGGGGGCGTCGCCCTGCGCCACGACGGAGCGGTCAAGGTCTACGAGGTCCTCGGCGCCGTTCCGCGCGCGTACGTCGTCCACAAGATCCAGCCCGCCCGCGACGGATCCACGGCGCTCGCGTACCTGCGTGCGGCGGAGTTCTCCGACCCGCGGAAGGAAGCGATCTGGACGGACCCGCCGCCGTACCCCGCCCTGGCACCGCCCGCGCTGCCCGACTCGGTGACGCGCCTGCGCTACGACCTGAACGGGTCGGAGTACCTGGTCGCCACCGGCGCGCCGGGACTCTTCGTGCAAACGGACCAGTACGACCCCGACTGGACGGCGACGGTGGACGGAAAGCCCGCGGCCGTCCACCGGGTCAACTATTTGATGCGCGGCATCCTCCTCGAGCCGGGAGTTCACCGCGTGCGCCTGCGCTACATGCCCGCCGGGCTCGCCGCGGGGATCCAGGTCTCGCTCGCTTCGGCGGCCGCGGCGCTCCTGCTCGCGATCGTCGGGATCTGGGGGATCTGGCGGGGCGGGCGCGCGCGCCGCGCGACCCGCCTCGACGCGGCGGAGAACCCGGCATGAAGGCGCTGGTCATCATCCCGACCTACAACGAGCGGGAGAACGTCGAGCCCCTCCTGGCGCGGATCTTCGCCGAGGGCCTCCCCCTCGAGGTGCTGATCGTCGACGACAGCTCACCCGACGGCACCGGGGCCATCGCCGACCAGGTGGCCGCGCGCGACCCGCGGGTCCACGTGATCCACCGCCCGGGAAAGCAGGGGCTGGGATCGGCGTACGTGGCCGGATTCCGCTACGCCCTCGCGCGCGACTACGACGCCGTATTCGAGATGGACGCCGATTTCTCGCACAGCCCCGACAGCCTCGCGGAGTTCCTGCGCGAGATCGAGGGCGCGGACATCGTGCTGGGCTCGCGCTATCTGAAGGGCGTGACCGTGGTGAACTGGCCCCTCTCGCGGCTGATCCTCTCCTACGCGGCGAACGTCTACAGCCGCGTCATCACCGGGATGCGCGTGAAGGACCTGACGGGCGGATTCAAGTGCTACCGGCGCGGCGTCCTCGAGGCGATCGACTGGGAGCGGGTGCGCTCGGACGGCTACGCCTTCCAGATCGAGATCACGTTCAAGGCGTGGCGAAAGGGCTTCACGATCCGCGAGATTCCAATCCTCTTCGTCGACCGGCTCGCGGGCGAGTCGAAGATGAACCGGCGCATCGTCTGGGAAGCGGTGTGGATGGTCTGGCGCCTCCGCCTGCTCGACCTGATCGGCGCCCTCTAGGGCCGCCCGCGTGTCCCTCTCGCTGATCATCGTGCACTACCGGACGGGAGAGGCGCTCGCGCGGCTGGCCGCGTCCCTGGCCGAGGCACGGCCCCGGCCGGTGCGCGAGATCATCGTCGTGAACAACTCGGGCGAGCCGGTCGAGGAGTTTCTGGCCGGGGCCGGATCGGCGTGGCCGGTCCGCATCGTGAACCCGGGAAGGAACGTCGGATATGCGCGCGGGGTGAACGCGGGCATCCGGGCGGCCGCCGAGGGGGACGTGCTGATCCTGAACCCGGACGTGCGCGTCCTCCAGGGATCCGTCGAGGCCCTGGTCCAGGCCGCCGACGCCCATCCGCGCGCCGGCATCGTTGCGCCACGGCTGATGAACGCCGACGGGACGCTTCAACTCTCGGCGCGGCGCTTCTACAATTGGAGGACGCTCCTTCTCCGGCGCATCCCGCTGGGCCCGTTCGTCGCGAAGAGCCGCGCCCTGCGCGAGCACGTGATGGCCGACTGGGACCACGCCACCACCCGGCGAGTCGACTGGGTCCTCGGCGCCGCGATGCTCGTCCGGCGCCAGGCGATGCGCGACGTGGGACTCATGGACGAGCGCTATTTCCTCTATTTCGAAGACGTCGACTGGTGCCAGCGCATGGGGCGCCACGGCTACGAGGTGCTCTATGTGCCTGAGGCCCGGATGTTCCACGATTACGCCCGGTCGAGCGCGCAGCTCCGCCCCCGCTCGCTCCGCGCGCACGCGGCGGGCCTCCTGCGCTTCACCGAGAAGTGGAGCGCCCTGGTGTTCGCGGTGAGCCAGTTCCGGGGGCGCCTCGCCCAGGCGGCCACGCTGGTGGTGGATGCCGCCGCGGCGGCGCTGGCCTGCGCCGCGGCGTATTCGATCCGGGCAGCCCTCGCGCCGCTGTCCTCCGGGAAGCCCTTCTATCCCCCCGCGGCCTACAGGGGTCTCTTCGTATTCACGGTGGCGGTCACGCTGCTCTCGCTCGCCGGGGGCGGCCTCTACCGGCGCGGAGCCTTCCGCGACGCCATCGACCGCTCCTTCCGGCTGGGACGCGCGGTGCTCGTGGCGGTGCTCCTCTTGATGGCGACCACGTTCCTGTTCCAGACGCCGCGCTACTCGCGCCTCCTGGTACTCCTCACGGCACCGCTCCTGTTCCTGTTCTTGAACCTGGGACGCGCGCTCCTCTCCGGACTCCACCTGGGAGCGCGCCGCCAGGGGTTCGCGTTTCAGCGCGTGCTCCTCCTGGGCTCGGGCTCGGAGATGGAGGAGGCGCGGGGCGCCCTGGAGCGGTCCCGGTCATCGGGATTCGAGCCGCTCCACGCCGGAGTCCCGGCCGACGGAAGCGAGCTCCCGGAAGCCGCCGCCGTGCGGCTTAGAACGCTCATCGAATCGGAGCGGATCCAGATCGTATGCATCGTGCCCGAGCCCGCGGAGCTGCCGTATCTCCTGGCGCTCGCCTCGGCCCTTCGGGACTCGGGCGCCGCGATCTACTGGGCGGGCTCGCTCGCGCGCCTGATGCCAACCTCGAGTGCGCGCGGCATCCAGCCGCTCGACGCGGTGCTGCTCCACGCGCCCACCCGCGGGCTCTCGCTCCGTGGCAGGAAAAGGGCGAGCGACGTGTTCCTGTCGTTGGCCGTGGTCCCGTGGAGGTGGCGCGGGCTCCGCCGGCACCTGGCGCGGAGCGAGGGGGCGATGGGAGCGGGTGAGGCATGGCGCCGTGTCTGGTCCGGCGAGCGGAGCTGGGTGGGGCGAAGCGATTACGAGCGCGCCCGGTGGGAGGGAGTCCCCGCGTGGGCGCGGCTCGCGCTGGAGCCGATCCGCCCGGGCGTGGTGTCACCGGCCGACGACGACGGGCGCGAGCGCTCCGCGAGAGTCGAGGCCGAGCTTGCCTATCTGGGCCGCTTCTCGATCGCCGAGGACCTTCGCATCTTCCTGCGCGCGACCCGCGAGGTCGGCCGGTGACGCGGCGCCTCGCGCGCGTGCGCCGGCGCCTCGCGCGCGCCGTGCTCTTCGCGCTCCTGTCCTCGGGCGTGGCGGCGACAGACGGTACCGCTGCCACCAGCCTCTTCATCAAAAACCACGTCAACTCGAACGACGTCCGCGGCATCGCCCCGTGGGGCGGCGTGCTGGCCGCCGCGACGACGGGAGGGGTGGTGACCGTCGTCATGCCGGCTGGCCCGCTCGGATTCACGCTCGCGAGCCCGGGGGGACTGGCCACGAATCAGACCCTGTGCGTGGCGAACAGCCCCAGCGGAGATCTCTGGATCGGCACCGTCGACCAGGGCGTCGCGCGAGAGAGCCCGGCCGGACGCTGGCGTCGCGCGCTCACCACGTTCGACGGGCTCCCCAGCGAGCGCGTCCAGGCTCTCCTCCGCGCCGGCGACAGCGTGTGGGTCGGCACGGACGGCGGCGCGGCCCTCTTCGCCGAGAACCGCTCGAACGCGCGGGCCACGCTGCGCCGCTCCGATTCCTTCGAGAGCACGGCCGGCGGCCTGGTGTCCAACGACGTGCGCGCGGTCGCGGTCGCCGGGGACACGCTCTGGTGCGGCACCGGCGGCGGACTCTCCTCGTTCGCGTCCGGCGTCTGGCTCGACCGCCGCGCCGTCTTCGCGGGACCGGTCAGCGCGCTGACCGTGGCCGGCGACACGCTCTGGGTCGCCACGGCCGCCGGGCCGCGGGCGTACGCGGGCGGCGCCCTGGCGCCGGTGGAGCCGGGGCACCTGGGCCAAAGCCTCGCTCTGGCGGAGGCGGGCGGCGAGCTCCACTCGGGCACGGACGGATCGGGCGTGTTCCGGCGCGTCGCGGGGGGATGGGTCGCGACGGGGGCGGGACTTCCGTCCGGCAAGGTGAACGCGCTGGGTGTCGCGCCCGACGGGGCGCTCTGGGCCGGCACGCAAGGAGGGCTGGCGCGTTACGACGCCGCCTCCAATGCCTGGACCGCGCACCGGGCGGAAGGGCCGGCCGTCGACAACCTCTGGAAGGCGGCGGTGAGAGGCGGCGACGTCTGGTTCGTAACCGGAAACGCGAAAGATCCCGACTTGGGCCCGGGGCTGGTGCTGCGCACCGACGGCGCCTCGTGGACCGCGATCACCAGCACGGGCACGGGCGACGCGCTCCAGGCCGCGTCCACGTTCGGCATTCTCGCCTCGCGGGAGGGACCGATGTGGTTCGGCCATTGCTGCAGCCCGGGACCGCCTCCGCCGCGCGTCGACCGCTTCGATCCGGCCGCGGACGCCTGGCTCGCTCCCGGCGGGAACAACGTGCTCGGGTTCGCCCAGGCGCCGTCGGGCCGGGTGTACGCCGCGAGCGACCGGAACGGCGTGTACGTCTACGATTCAACCACGGGGGCATTGCTCGATTCCCTCACGCCGGCGAATACGGCGGGCTCCGCGTCGGGCTCGGGTCTCCAGAGGAACGTGGTGCACGCGGCGGCCGTCGATCCCGCGGGGGTCGGATGGTTCGCGACGGACGCGGGCGTGGACCGCTGGAACGGACGCGGCACCGACGTCCACTCCGATGATTTCTGGTCCCACTTCGCGGCCGGCCTTCCCAGCCCGAACGCGACGGCCCTCCTCGCCCTCGATTCCACCCGGGTCTACGTCGGCACCCAAAGCGGCATCGCGGCGCTGACGGCCGGTTTCGTCGATGCCGCGCGGACGGGCGCGATCACCACGGCGATCGGCGCGGTCGAGGTGACGGACCTGGCCCGGGACCCCCGCGGAATCGTCTGGATCGCCACCCGCGCCGGGCTCGCGCGTTTCGACGACGCGACGCTCCAGGCCGAGCGCTTCACGACGGCCAACGGACTCGTCGACGACGACGTGCAAGGCCTAGCGTGGGACGAGGCGCGCGGCGTGCTCTGGGTCGCGACTGCGCACGGGGCTTCGGAGGTCCACCCTCAGGCAGCCGGGGACCCGGCGTTCGACGCGTCCGCCTACGTCTATCCCAACCCGGCGCGTCCGGGCGCGGCCGCGCTCCGGATCGGCGGCCTCTCGGGCGTGGCGTCGGGGGAGATTCGGGACGTGTCGGGCAGGCTGGTGCGGAATATCCGCGTCGATCCGGTGTCGAACACTGCCTGGGATCTGCGCGACGCGAGCGGCGCCCCGGCCGCGCCGGGGATTTACCTGATCGTGCTCCGGGACGGCGGCCGCGTCCGGATCCTCCGGGCCGCGGTGATGCGGTGAGCGGGGGAGAGGTCCGCCCGGCGCCCCCCGATCCGGCGCTATGGGACGCCCTGGTCCGCGACGCGGAAGGCGCGTCGGTGTTCCACACCTCGGCCTGGGCCGGGATCTGGACCGCGGAGTGGAAGAACGCGCGCTGGGAGGCGCTGGTCCTGGAGGACGAGTCCGGCTACGCGGCCGGTATCGGCGCGGTGGTGCGGCGCCGAGGCTTCTGGCGCACCGTGGACGCGATGCCGTTCGCCACGTACGGCGGTCCCATCGTTCGCAAGGGGCACTCAAATCCGGCCGCGGCGCGCCGCGCGCTGCTCGAGGCGTTCGGGCAATGGACGTCGGGGCGCCGCGTGCTCCGCTCGCAGCTCTCCTGGCTCTCCGGCCGCGGCGACGAGTTCCCGGAAGGTCTCCCCGCGCGCGAGTCGTTCACGCACGTGCTTCCCCTGTCGCCCGATTTCAGCGCTCTCGCCGGCGGATTCTCCCCCTCTACCCGCCGCCTGGTGCGGCAGGCCGAGGAGAGCGGCCTCGCGATCCGGCCCGCCTCGACGCCGGACGATCTCCGCGCCTTCTACGACCTGGCGGTGGAGACCGTGCGCCGGCGCGGAGGCGAAACCAAGCCCTTTTCCCTCTATCGCCGCATCGAGTCGCTCCTCGCCCCCGGGGGGCTGGCCCGCTACCACCTGGTGTTCCATGAAGAAGAGCCGGTGGCGGGGAGCCTCCACCTCTTTCACGAAGGGGTCGCGGTCAACTGGCTCCCGGTGTCGCGCGCCTCCTCCTGGCATCTCCGGCCCAACAACTTCCTCATCGCGCACATGCTCGAGACTCTGAGCGGGGCCGGCTATCTCGAATACAACTTCGGAGCCTCGCCCCCCGACGCCGACGGCCTCATCCGCTTCAAGGAGGGATGGGGCGCCCGTCGCCGCCCCGTGTGGATCGCGGAGCGGCGGAGCGGCCTCCACCGCCGCGTCCGCGGGTAGGAGAGCCGTGCGCATCCTCCTCCTCTCCCACGCCCCCGTGGTCCACACGCAGCGTTGGGCGGCGGCGCTGAAGGGGCGGGGGCACGAGGTTCGCCTGCTCACCGTCGAGGCTGCTCCCTGGGCCGCGGATCCGGGCCGCGTGATCGGCCCGCGCTTTCCGCTGCGGGCGTTCCGCTATCCGGCCGCGCGGGGCGACGTGATGCGCGAGACGCGCGACTTCCGGCCGGAGGCCACGGTGGCGCACTTCCTGCCGAACTACGGGTTCCTGGCCGCGCTCGCCGGAGCGAGTCCGCTTCTCCTCGTCTGCTGGGGATCCGATCTCCTGATCAACGCGACGCGCTCGCCCTTCCACCGGGCGCGGGCGCGCTACACGCTCCGGCACTCCGATCTGGTCCACGTCGACGCGCGCTTGCTCGCGCGAGCGGCGGCGCGTCTGGGCGCGCCCGAGGACAGGATCTGGACGCGCCCCTGGGGCGTGGACACCGACGCCCTGGCGCCGCGGACGCCCTGGGAGGCACGACGCGCCGGCGCGCCCGAGCCGCGCCTCCTCTGGACGCGCCGGCTCGCGCCCCTCTACGACCCCGAGACGTTCGTCCGCGCGCTGGGGCTCCTCCGCCGGCGCGGCGTCTCGTTCCAAGCCACAATCGCGGGGGAGGGGCCGCTCCGCCCCGCGCTCGAAGCGCTGGCGCGCGATCTCGAGATCGGCGCCTCGGTGCGCTTCGCCGGCTGGGTGGGGGAGGAGGACCTGCGCGCCCTCTACCGCTCGCACGAGATCTACGTTTCCCTGTCCCGCTCGGACTCCACGTCGCAATCCCTTCTGGAGGCGATGGCCGCGGGGCTCGTGCCCGTGGTCAGCGACATCGAAGGCAACCGCGAGTGGGTCACGCATCGCAGCGAGGGGCTCCTGGTCCCGCCGGGGGACGCGGAGGCTGTTGCGCGCGCGATCGCGGAGGTCGTCGGAGCTGGCGTCGCGGCGGGCGGCGGAGCCAGCGGGGGAGCAGGCGGGCGCACCGGCGTGGGAACAAGGGCCCCCGCGGCCATGGCGGAGCGCTCGCGGGCCCGCGTCGCGCGCGAAGCCAGCTTCGCGGACACGGTGGCCGAGACCGAGGCACGCCTCGCCGCACTGGCCGCTCTCGCCGGAGCGCGGGGGCACGCGCGGGGGCGGTCGCGGCCGCCGGAAGGAGCGCCGCGGTGACCGGCGCGCGGCGGGTTCTCTGGCTCGCCTATTTCTTTCCGCCGCTCGGAGGGGGAGGGTGCCAGCGCACGCTGAAGCTGGTCCGTTACCTGGACCCGCTTGACTGGCGATCCACGGTGGTGACCGCGCGCGACGCCGATTACTGGATCCAGGACCCCTCGCTCTGCGATGAGATCCCCGCCTCCGCCGAGGTGATCCGCGTGCGCGCGATGACCGCGCACCGCCTGCTCCGGCTGCTCGCGCGGACGGGCGCGGGGGTGGAAGAGCGGCAAGGATCGAGGAGCCCGCGCGCGTTCCGGGCGCTCCGGCGCCTGCAATCGTGGGTGTCGATCCCCGATGGCTATGGGGCCTGGTCGCGCTCCGCGGAGCGCGCGGCCGCAAAACGGATCGCCGCGGGAGGGATCGACGCGCTCTGGACCACGTCCAGCCCGGAGAGCGCGCACGTCGCCGGGCTCGCGCTCCGGCGGCGCTTCGGGCTCCCTTGGGTGGCCGACTTCCGCGATCCCTGGGTGGGCCGGGTGACCTACGCGCCTCCCACGCGCTGGCACGACCGCCGCCACCGCGCGCTCGAGGGCCGGGTCGTCCGCGGCGCCGACCGGATCACCGTGGTCAGCGAAGCGATGGCCGCTCTCTATCGCGGGCGCTATCCCGACGTCCCTTCCGAGCGCATCGTGGTCCTCCCGAACGGCGTGGACGCCGAGGACTGGCGGCGCGCGGACGCGATCCGCCCAGCTTCGGCGGACGTTGACGCCGCGAGCGACCGGGGGCGCTTCGTGCTCCTGCACGCGGGGCAGCTCGCGCATCGCCCCACGGCGCGCACGCTGCTCGAAGGGGCGCGGCGCGCGATCGCCGCCGACCCCGCCCTGGCAAGCTCGCTTCGCATCCGGTTTCTCGGCGGCAACGAGGAGTTCGCGGCGGGGGACCCTCTCCTCGCGTCGCTGGGCGATGTCGTCGCGATGGCGCCTTCCCGTCCGCACCTCGAGGCGCTCGCGGCGATGCGGCGCGCCGACGCGCTGGCGCTTCTTGGCCACGGCGGCACCGCCGACTCGCTGCTCTATACCGGGAAGATCTACGAGTATGCGACGAGCGGCCGCCCGATCCTGGCGGTGGTCGATGAAGGGCCCGCAGCCCAGCTGCTCCGGGCGGCGGGGCAGCGTTCCGTGATCCCGTCGAACGACGCGGACCAGGTCGCCTCGGTGCTACGCGAATGGGTCCTGGCGTGGCGCCGCGGGGAGCGCCCGTCGTCCAGCGCCCCCGAAGCCCTGGGAATCGCGTGGCAACGCCAGCATGTGGCCGCCCACGCCGCCGGAATCCTCTCCCAGATCACTACGTAAAGGTCCGCGAGTCCTCCTGTTGCCGGTCCGTATCTCCCCTCTGTAAACCTCCCCGGTTAACCTATTCCCCACTACGCTGTCCACGCAGCGTAATCCTAAGTGCCCCAATAAAATAAAATTCTTGAAAAAGCGACGAATCCGGCTTGACACCCGCCCGATCACGGCCCTAGGATGCGCCGCGTGGCAAGGAGTGGGTTGAAGTGGGGAATCGAGCTGCTTCGGGTGCGGAGCGGGTGGGAGGGTCGACGGCGGGGATGGCAGCATTCCGGGGCAGCTACCAGCACTCCATCGACCACAAGGGTCGCGTGAGCATCCCCGCGCGTTTCCGGCGCCAGCTCTCCGGGGAAGCCGACGAGACATTCGTCATCGTGCGCGGTCTGGAGTCGTGCATCGCCCTCTATCCTTCTGACGAATTCCGCCGCCTGGACGAACGGCTGCGCGCCCGCTCCTTCTCCGATGAAACCAACCGCCGCTACCAGCGCATGCTTCTATTCGAATCGCGCGACGAGGTTCTCGACGCGCAGGGCCGCGTGGCTCTTCCACCGCGTCTCATCGCGCACGCGAAGCTGGCCAAGGAGGTCCTGATCGTGGGACTGCTCGATCACCTCGAGATCTGGAATCCCGAGATGTTCGACACGTATCTCCAGAGCACCAAGCGGAGCTACGAGGATATCGCCGGGGAGCTCCTGCCGTGAGCGCGCCTCTCGTGAACCGGACGGCGCCCGCGGCTGCCGAGCGGCCGACGTACCAATGGGAGGTCGCGGGCAGCGGTGCCGCGGCGACGCTCCGCCTCTACGGTGTCCTGGGCGCCCGGGAGCTTGCGCTGGTGGTCGAGACGATCACCGATCGCGCCCGCTCGCCGCGCGACGTCGTCTCGGTCGACTTCTCCGGAGTCGCCCACCTGGACTTTCGCGCTCTACCGGAATTCGCGCAGCGCGTGGCGCGGCATCGCCACCGCGGCGCCTCGATCTGGTTCGTCGGCCTGTCTCCCTACCTGCGCCGTCTGTTCGACGTCGCGGGGCAGGGTGCCGCGGTCCGTCAAGTGACGTGGGAGACGGAGGAGAGCGGACGCCGCGCGGAGCCGGTCCGCCCCTTCTTCGCGGGGGGCGGTGGCGGCGTGACGGCGGCGTGGGACCGCTGGCCGCGCTAGCCGCCGGCCGCCGGGACCGATGCCGGCGCACGTCCCGGTTCTGGGGGATGAGGCTGTCCGGTTGTTGATAGGTGAGCCGCGGGGCACGTATGTCGATGCGACCCTGGGTGGCGGTGGACACGCCGCGCTGATCCTGGCGGCACTGGGTGGGGAGGATTCACGGGTGATCGGAATCGACTGCGACCCCGCGGCGGTAGCTTTTTCGAGCGAGCACCCGCCGTCTCCGGCGCCGCGATTCACGGCGGCGCGCGGGCGCTTTTCCACGCTGGAGGAGACCCTGCGCTCGCTGGGCGTGGCGCAGGTGGACGGAATCCTCGCCGATCTCGGACTCTCCTCCGACCAGCTCGACGATCCGCGGCGTGGTCTTTCGTTCGCCGTCGAGGGTGCGTTGGACATGCGGCTGGATCCGTCGCGCCTCAAGACCGCGGACGGGTTGATCCGCTCCCTTTCGGAGCCCGCGCTGGCGCGCCTCCTCTCGGAGTACGGAGAGCTGCCGCGGGCCAAGACCGCGGCCCGCGTGATGCGGCGCGCCGCTCTGGCCGAGCGCCCGCTCACCGCACAGGGGCTCCGGGCCGCGCTCGCGCCGCTCTATCCCGGGCCCTCGCGTCCGCGCCGGCTGGCGCAGGCCTTCCAGGCGCTTCGCATCGCCGTGAACGACGAGCTGGGCGAGCTGGCCGCGCTCCTTGACGCCGCGGCACGGCTGGTCCGTCCCGGCGGCAAGCTGGTCGTGATCGCCTATCACTCGCTCGAGGACCGGCTGGTCAAACACGCATTCTCCCCGCCTCGCCCGTCCGATCCCTGGATCGAGGCAGCGGTCCCATTGTGGGAACCCATCACCAAGCGTCCCCTTCGTGCTTCCGAAGAAGAAGTCGCACGGAATCCACGCGCCCAGAGCGCGCTCTTGCGCGCGGCGCGACGTCGAGGAGAAGACTAATGCCGACCGCCGCCGTCTCCCAGGCCATCCCCGCCGCCTCGCCCCGCGCTGCCGCTCCGTCCCGCGCGAACGCGGCCTCGCCCTATCTCCGCCGCCTCCACGCGGCGCGCCCCCGGGCTCGGCGCCCGGCTCCGTTGATCCTGGGACTGGTCGTGGTCACCGCCCTTCTCTTCGCGCGCGTCTGGCAGGTGACCGCGGCGCACTCCCTCTCCATGGATCGGGACCGGCTGCGGCACGAGGTGCACGCGCTGGAGAACCGGATCCGTCTCTCGTCCGATCTCGCGGTGCAGGAGGCCCTGCACGAAGGGCTGGACTACGCCGCGCTCGCGAAGCAGGGGTTCCAGAGCCCCGATCCCGCCGTCCTCGTGGACGTCGATCTGGCCCAGCCGTTCCCCCGGGTTGTGTCTCGGCAGGGCGCGATGGCGCGCCTCTCGGCAGACGTCGGCCGGTTCGTCCGAGGCATCCTCCCGGGCCGCCGCGGTAGGGCCCCCGAGGACGTGCGGGTCGTGCCCGTTAGCGCGGAGTCAGCTCCATGACTCCGCGCGACGCGGGCCGGCTTCGGGCGCTCGCGCTGGCCGGGCTTGCCGCCTTCGGAATCCTCCTTCTTCGCCTCGTGCAGATCCAGGTCGTGGATCACGAGCGTCTCGCGCGCGAGGCGACCGCTCAGCAGACCCAGCGCGTCATCCTCGAGCCCGAGCGCGGGTTGATCTACGACCGCCACCTCCGTCCCCTCGCGGAGAACGTGGCGCTGAGCCAGATCTCGGTGCGCCCCCGCGAAGTCCAGAACGCGGCCGCGGCCGCGGCGTACATCCAGAAGGCGGCGGGGTCGCGCGCGGTCAGCCGGTTCCAGGCCGGGCGCGTGCGGCACCGCCTCTATGTCCGGGTGACGCAGCAGCTCCGCCCCGAGCAGGAGCTGGCCTTGACGACCGGCGCGCTCCCTCGCGGCGTGCACGTCGATCCCGTCCCGGGGCGCGTCTATCCGCTGGACGACGTGGCCCGGTCGGTCGTGGGAGTGGTCGGAAACGAGGGGAGCGGGCTGGAGGGGCTGGAATTCGTCTACGACCGCGACTTGAAGGGAACGTCCGGATGGGCCACCCTTTTCCAGAACGGGCGCGGCCTGGCCTATGAGCTTCCGGGGAGCATGGTCAAGCTCCCCGATCCGGGCATGAGCCTGGTGAGCACGATCGACCTGGACGCGCAGACCATTGCCGTCTTGAAGCTGCGCGAGGCGATCGCGACCACCGGCGCGAAGAGCGCCATGGCCATCTTCGCCGACCCGCGCACCGGCGACATCCTGGCGATGGCGACCGTGGACGGTCCCGGCGTCGACCGGCGGACCGGCCACCGGAACCGGCTGGTCGCCGACCAGTACGAGCCGGGCTCCACGTTCAAGGTCCTGGCGGGATGCGCCGCGCTCGAAGAGGGCGTGGTCGCCCCCGATGATTCCTTCTGGGTCTTCCACGGCGAGGCGGACCTCGGCGGATTCAAGATCCACGACAGCCACCCTGAAACGGGGTGGTACACCTTCCACCGTGCGACCGCGCACTCGAGCAACGTCTGCTACGCGCAGATCGGGTCGCGGGTCGGGGCCGAGAGGCTCTACCGCTACGCGCGCCTGTTCGGCTTCGGGCAGCCGACGCGCGTCAACTTGCCGGGAGAGGCTCCGGGCCAGATCCGCCCGCCGTCGCGCTGGTCCGCCCGCTCTCTCGCCACGATCTCGATCGGGCAGGAGGTTCTCGTCACGCCGCTCCAGATGCTGATGGCCTACTGCGCCGTGGCCAACGGCGGCACCCTGCTCCGACCCCGGATCGCGAGCGCCCTGGTGGACGAGAGCGGCGAGCCTGTCCGGCAGGTTCCCGTCGAAACGGTGCGCCGCGTCGTCTCCGAGGCGACGGCGCGGACCTTCCGCTCGTTCCTGCGCGAAGCCGTCGTCGCGGGCACCGCGACCGAGGCCGCGCTTCCCTGGTGCGACGTCGCGGGGAAGACCGGCACCGCGCAGAAGTCGGACGACGGCGGCCGAGGCTACCGCGCGGGGCGCTACATCTCCTCGTTCGTCGGCATGGCTCCCGCCGAGAATCCGCGCGTGGTTGGCCTGGTGATCCTGGACGAGCCCCGCGGCGCCTACTACGGCGGCTCGGTCGCGGCACCCGTCTGGCGCGACATCCTGGCGACGTGGGCCGCGCAGGGCCGCGGGCCGATCGAGCTGCCGGCCACCGTCCTGCCCACCCGGGCGCCCGCGCCGCGCTCCAGCTTGAACGCGATCCCCGACGTGAGGCTTCTCGAGGCCGGCCGCGCCGCCGAGGTTCTGGTGCACGCCGGATTCACCGCGCGCGTCGCGGGACAGGGGGGACAGGGCGGACGCGTGGCGGTGCAGTCGCCCGCCGCCGGAACGCCGGGACGGAGCGGAGCGGTCGTGGATCTGACGCTGACCTCGAGCGCCGGGGGGCCCGGCGTGGTGGTGCCGGACCTTCGAGGATTGCCGATCCGCGACGCTCTCTCGCGTCTCTCGGCGCTCGCGATTCCCGTCGGACGCGTCGTGGGAAGCGGGAGCGTCGTGATGCAGACCCCGGAGCCAGGCCGCCCGGTGCGGCCGGATACGCGCTGTTCCCTCACGCTGGCCCCACGGGGGACGTGATCGCGTCCGGCATTCGCGAGGCCGCGGCCCTGCCGCGGATCGTCGGGGCCCTGGAGACCCGCGGGGCGCCGGCCGGCGAATGGACGCGCGTGCAATTCGACTCCCGCGAAGTGGGGCCCGGCGACCTGTTCGTCGCCATTCCCGGAGAGAACATCGACGGGCACGCGTTCATTCCGGGAGCGATGCGCCGCGGGGCGCTGGCGGCCGTGGTCGAGCGATTCACCCCCGAGGCCGCGTGGCCCGAGGTGCGGGTCCGGAGCGCGCGGCGCGCGCTGGCCATCCTGGCCTCCGAGGAGACCGACCACCCCTCGCACGACCTCCTGGTCGTCGGCGTGACGGGAACCAACGGCAAGACCACGACGACGCACCTGATCCGGGCGGCGCTCAAGGAGCGCGGCGAACGCGTCGGCCTGATCGGCACCGTGGGCTACGAGCTGAACGGCGAGCACGAGCCCGCGCTGCACACCACGCCCGAGGCGCCCGACCTGGCCCGCCTCTTCCGGCGCTTCGCCGACCAGGGAGCCTCGGCGGTCGTGATGGAGGTGTCGTCCCACGCGCTCGCGCAGGACCGCACCTACGGGCTTGCCTTCGACGTGGGCGTCTTCACGAACCTGACCCAGGACCATCTCGATTTTCACGGCACCATGGAGGCGTATCGCGACGCCAAGTCGCGGCTCTTCCGCGCCGAGACCCGAGGCAACCGCACGAAGACCATGACCGGCGTGCTCAACATGGAGGATCCCGCCGGACGCTGGATCCGCGTGCGCGCCGACGCACCCACCCTGGGCTATGGGGACCACGAGGGCTCGGAGATAACCGCCGAGGACGTGCGCCTCTCCCCGTCGGGCGCAAGGCTCCAGATCCGACACCCGCGCGGCGTCGTCCCGGTCGCCCTGAAGCTCCGCGGCCGGTTCAACGTGACCAACGCGCTCGCGGCCTTCGCCGCGGCCTACGCCGCCGGCACGCCGCCCGAGGCCATCGCGCTGGGGCTGGGATCGGTCGACTCGGTGCCGGGACGCCTCGAGCCCGTGGACGCCGGGCAGCCCTACCAGGTGCTCGTCGACTACGCGCACACGCCCGACGCGCTGGAGCGGGCGCTGGAGGCGGTGCGCGCGTTCGGTCCCAAACGGCTGATCTGCGTGTTCGGATGCGGCGGCGACCGGGATCGCGGGAAGCGTCCGCTCATGGGCGCCGCGGCGGCCCGCCTGGCCGACCAGGTGATCATCACGTCCGACAATCCCCGGAGCGAGGACCCCGCCGCGATCGTGGCCGAGATCGAGGCGGGGGCGAAGGATGCCAAGTCCGTGCGAACCGTGATCGATCGGACCGGGGCGATCGAGTCGGCGATCGACTCCGCCATGGCGGGAGACGCGATCTTGATCGCGGGGAAGGGACACGAGACGTACCAGATCATCGGGAAGGAGACGATCCCCTTCGACGACCGCGTGGTGGCGCGGAACGCGCTCCGCGCGCGGGGATTTTCGGGTTGAGCGCCGGCGCCAGAGGCTGGCTCACGCTGGAGGGAGTCGTCCGCGCCACGGGCGGAGCGCTCGCCTCTCCCGGCGCCGATCCCAGGGCCGTGTTCGCGGGCTGCGCCATCGACAGCCGGGCCCTCGAGCCCGGCGACCTGTTTGTGCCGCTTCCCGGCACGCGGGCCGACGGGCACGACTTCATCGCCGCCGCCCTCGAGGGAGCCGCCTCGGGGAGCCTGATCCAGCGCGACCGGCCGGTGCCGCCCGCGGCAGCCGCACGGAAGAAGCCGGTCATCCGCGTGGACGATCCGCTCCGCGCGCTGCAGGCTCTGGGGCGGTGGTGCCGCGACATGGCGGGGATTCCGGTCGTGGCCATCACCGGCTCGAACGGAAAGACGACGACCAAGGAGATGATCGCGGCGGTTCTCGCGACGTCGCGCCGCGTGCACAAGAACGTCGGGAACCTGAACAATCACATCGGCGTGCCCTTGACCCTCACGCGGCTCCTCCCGGAGCACGAGGCACTGGTGCTCGAAATGGGAATGAGCGCGCGCGGCGAGATCCGCGATCTCGCGGCCATGGCCTCGCCGACGATCGGGGTGCTGACGAACGCCTCGGCGGCACATCTCGAGTCCTTAGGCTCGATCGAGGAAGTCGCGCGCGCGAAGAGCGAGCTGGCGGAGGCGCTTCCGACGCAGGGGCTCCTGGTCCTGAACGCGGACGATCCGCTGCTCTGGCCCATGAACCGCGAGCGCCTGCTCCGGAAGACCTCGTACGCGCTCGACAACCCGGACGCCGACATCCGGCCCCGGCGCGTGCAGGCGAATCCCGACGGGGGCTCCCGGTTCACGCTGGAGGACGGCAGCGAGGGGACCCTGGCGCTTCTGGGCCTTCACAACGTGCGGAACGCGCTCGCGGCGATCGCGGTCGGGGACGAGCTTCAGGTCAGGCGGCCGGCGGCGCTGGCCGCCCTCGCGGCCCTCCGCCCGGCCAAGCACCGGCTGGAGGTGGTGCGGGCGGGCGGGATCACGGTGCTGGACGACGCCTACAACGCCAATCCCGCATCGATGGCCGAGGCGTTAGCGCTCCTCGGCTCGCTGGCAGCGGCCGGCGAGCGGCGCGCCGTGCTCGCGGACATGCTCGAGCTGGGACCCGAGAGCGAGGCGCTTCACGAGCGGACCGGCCGGGCGGTGCCGCCGGGCGCCTGGCTCTACGCGGCCGGGGAGTTCGCCGCCGCCCTCGAGCGGGGGGCGCGCGCGGCCGGGGTGCCCGCGGCTCGCATCCGGCGCTTCGAAGACGTCGAGGCGATGGCCGCGGCCGTCCTGGCCGACGCGAAGGAGGGGGACCTGGTCCTGGTCAAGGCGTCGCGCGGCATGCGGCTGGAGCGCGTCGTGCAGGCGCTGGCCCCGGCCCCGGTGCGCGGCACCGGCGCGGCGAACACCCTGACCCAGGCGGGGAGGGAATAGCGATGTTCTACCACCTCCTCTACCCGCTCCATCAGCACTTCCCGGCGCTGAACGTTTTCCGCTACATCACCTTCCGGGCCGCCTACGCGCTCGCCACCGCGCTCTTCTTCGCTCTGGTCCTCGGGCCGCCGGTCATCCGGGGGCTTCGCGCCATGAAGATCGGGCAGAAGGTGCGCGCCGACGGGCCGCAAAGCCACCTCCCCAAGGCGGGCACGCCCACCATGGGGGGCGTCCTGATCGTCGTCGCGATCGCGCTCTCGACTTTGCTGTGGGCGAATCTCGCCAACCGCTACGTCTGGATCGCCCTCGGGGCCACGCTCTGGATGGGGATGGTCGGGTTCATCGACGACTACCTGCGCGTCGTAAAGAACATGCGGAAGGGGCTCCTCGGCCGGTACAAGCTGGCGGGACAGATCATCCTGGGCATCGCGGTCTTCGCCGCCGTCTTCTTCCAGCCGGCGCACGGCCTGCTCGGCCCCGGCGAGACCAACATCCCGTTTCTGAAGAGGACGGTCGTGGACTTCGGCTGGTTCTACCTGCCGTTCGTGATCCTGGTGGTCACCGGCGCGTCGAACGCCGTGAACCTGGCCGACGGCCTGGACGGGCTGGCCGCGGGAATGGCCGCCTTCGCGGCGGTTGCCCTCGGGGGAATGTGCTACATCACCGGCCACGTCAAGTTCTCGCAATATCTCCAAGTGCCCTACATCGCCGGAGCCGGGGAGCTCACGATCTTCTGCGCTGCGATCATCGGCGCGACCTTGGGGTTTCTCTGGTGGAACTGCCATCCGGCGGACGTCTTCATGGGGGACACGGGGTCCCTCTCCCTGGGCGCCGCCCTCGGCACGGTGGCGGTCCTGATCAAGCGCGAGTTCCTCCTCGCCATCGTGGGCGGGGTGTTCGTGCTCGAGGCCCTCTCGGTCATGGCCCAGGTGGTCTCGTTCAAGCTGCGCGGGATTCGCATTTTCAAAATGGCTCCGCTGCACCATCATTTTGAGCTGAGCGGATGGAAGGAGACCCGCGTCGTGGTCCGGTTCTGGATCGCGGCCGCCATCTGCGCCCTTTTGGCCCTGAGCACCCTGAAGCTCCAATGAACGTCACGATCCAGCCCTGGTTCACCGGCAAACACGCCCTCGTCGTCGGGCTGGCGCGGAGCGGCACGGCCGCCGCCAAGCTCCTCGCCCGGCATGGCGCGTCCGTGCGCGCGATCGACCGGCGCCGGGCGGAGGAGCTGACGCCCGAGGCGGACGCGCTGCATGCCGAGGGGATCGAGGTGCGGGCCGGGGGGATGGATCTGAGCGCGCTGGAGGGGCGCGATCTGGTGGTGGTGAGCCCCGGCGTTCCGCTCGACCTGCCGATCTTCCGGGAGGCCGAGCGGCGCGGGATCCCGATCGTCGCGGAGATCGAGCTGGGCTTCGCGGTGGCGCGCGCTCCCGTCGTGGCCGTTACCGGCACGAACGGAAAGAGCACGACGGTCGAGCTCCTGGGCGCCATCGGCCGGGCGGCGGGGCGCCCCACGGAGGTACTCGGCAACATCGGCACCGCGCTCTCCGAGCGCGCCGAGTCGGTGCCCGAGGAGGGGCTTCTCGTCGTCGAGGTCTCCAGCTTCCAGCTCGAGGCCTGCGAGCGGTTCCGTCCGAAGGTCGGCGTGATCCTGAACGTGACGCCGGACCACCTGGACCGCCACGGCACCATCGATCGCTATGCGGCGATCAAGGCCCGCCTCTTCGCGCGCCAGACCGAGGACGACTACCGCGTCCAGCCGCTCGCCGACCCCCGGCTGGTCGCGCTGCTCCGGCCGATGCGCTCGAAGCCGCTATGGTTCGGGTTCACCGACCCCACGGGCGACGGCGTCTGGGAGCAGGGAGGCTCCCTGCGCTTTCGCTTCGAGGGGCGAGAGGGGTCGCTGATCCGCCGCGACGACGCGCGGCTCAAGGGGCCGCACAACACCGAGAACATGGCCGCCGCCGCCGCCGCCGCGCTCGCGGTCGGCATCCCCGAGCGCGCGATCGCGTCCGCGCTGCGCGATTTCCACGGGCTCCCGCACCGGCTCACCCTGGTGGCCGAGATCGACGGGGTCCGCTACGTGAACGACTCGAAGGCGACCAACGTGGATTCGATGAAGCGGGCCCTGGAATCGTTCGACGTTCCCCTCACGCTCATAGCGGGCGGGCGCGACAAGAACGGCGACTTCCCCGCGATCGCGCCGCTGGTGATGGAGAAGGTGCGCCGCGCGATCTACCTCGGAGAGGCGGCGCCGGTGCTGGAGAAAGCCTGGCCGCACGTCCCCGCGACGCGCGCGGCCACGCTGGAGGACGCGGTCCGGATGGCGCGCGCCGACACGCCTCCGGGCGGCATCGTGCTCCTCTCTCCGGGCTGCGCCTCGTATGACATGTTCCGGAACTTCGAGGAGCGCGGCGCGCGCTTCGAAGCGGCGGTCCACGAGCTTTCGCGTGGCGCCGCGCGGGTGAAGCCGTGAGCCTGGTCCTCGACCGCGCGCGGCGGCCCGATCTCACCCTGATCGTGCCGGTGGTCTGCCTCGTCGCCCTGGGTCTGGTCATGGTCTTCTCGTCCAGCGCGAGCCTCGCCGCGCTCCGCTACCAATCGGAGACCTTCTTCCTGAAGCGCCACCTGGTCCGCGTGATCCTGGGAGGGATCGTCCTCGTGATCCTGGCGCGCACCGACTACCACCTGCTGCGCAAGGTCGCGCCCTGGGCCCTGGGAGGCACCTTGCTCCTCCTGGGCGTCCTCCTCGCGGTCGGGGGCGCGGTGCGCGGGGCGAACCGCTGGCTCTCGGTTGCCACGGTCACGATCCAGCCCACCGAGATCGCGCGCGTCGCCTGCGTCGTCTACCTCGCCAAGCTCCTCGATCGGAAGGGGGAGCGGATGGCCTCCTTCAAGGAGGGAGTTCTCCCGGCCATGCTCGTGCTGGGGCTGATGGCGTTCTTGATCCTGCTTCAGCCCAATCTCGGAAGCACGATCGCGCTGTTGGCGACGGGGCTTGTCATGCTGCTTCTCTCGGGCGCGCGAAGGCGCCACCTGGCGCTCCTGGTCGCCGCCGGAATCGTGGTCGCGGCTCTCGCGGTTTCCCACAACGCGTACATGATGGAGCGGGTCCAGGGGTGGCTGGCGCGCTGGGGCCACGGGCGGGCCGACGCGCTCGGCAAGAACTGGCAAGTCTCGCAGTCGATCCTGGCTCTGGGCTCGGGCGGCGTGCTGGGAGCGGGACCGGGCCACGGCCTCCAGAAGGTCTTCTTCCTCCCCGATCCGCACACGGACTTCATCTTCGCCGTGATCGGAGAGGAGCTGGGCTTGTGGGGCACGGCGGGCGTGCTGGTCCTGTTCTCGATCATCTTTCTCCGGGGACTCAAGATCGCCGCCGGCGCGCCGGACCGCTTCGGCTACCTGCTCGCCGCCGGCCTCACGGTCAATCTGTCGGTCTACGTCGCGATGAACATCGCGGTGGTCACCGGGGTGATCCCCACTACCGGGCTGCCGCTTCCATTCGTCAGCTACGGGGGCTCGGCCCTCGTCGTCAACCTGGGGGGTATGGGTGTCCTCCTCAACATCGCAAATCAAATGGAGACCGGGTATGGGACGTCCCCGGTCATCCGGCCGCCCGGAGGCAGACGCCGGGGTCGCCGATAGCACGGCTCCGCTCCGCCTGATGATCGCGGCGGGCGGGACGGGCGGCCACGTCTATCCGGGAATCGCCATCGCCGAGGAGTGGCGGCGGCGGCATCCGGCCTCGGAGGTCGTCTTTGTCGGGACCACGCGCGGGCTCGAGAGCACGGCGGTGCCGCAGGCGGGGTTTTCGCTGCGGACCATCGCCGCGCGCGGAATTCCGAGGCGGATCGGCTTCGGCCTGGTGCGCGCGATCGTGGCCGCCGTCCAGAGCCTGGTGCAGGCCTCGGCGCTCCTCCGCGAGCTCAAGCCGAGCGTGGTGGTGGTCACGGGCGGCTACGTGAGCGGCCCGGTGGGATTGATGGCGAAGCTGCGCGGCGTTCCGGTGGTGGTCCAGGAGCAGAATTCGGTCCCGGGCGCGACCAACCGGTGGCTCAACCTGATCGCGGACGAGGTGCACATCTCCTTCGTGGAATCGCGGAGCTACTTCCGCAGACGGGACAACCTGAAAGTGACCGGGAATCCGATCCGGCGCTCGCTCCTACGCCAGGATCGCATGAGCGCCTACGAGTCGCTGCGGCTGGACCCGAGGATGAGCACGCTCCTCGTGTTCGGGGGCTCCCGGGGCGCGGCCAGCATCAACCGCGCGTTCCAGGACGCGCTGCCTCGCCTGACGCGCATCCCGAACTTGCAAGTGCTGTGGCAGACGGGGAAGGACGACGCTCCGGCCCTCCGCGAGCGGGTGCGCGGACTGTCGCTGCCCGTCCACGTGATGCCCTACGTCGACCACATGGAGAAGGCGTACGCGGTGGCCGACCTGGCAGTCTGCCGCGCGGGAGCCATGACCATCGCCGAGCTGACCGCGTGCGGCGTCCCGGCGATCCTGATCCCGTATCCCCACGCCACGCACGACCACCAGACCATCAACGCGAGGGGGCTGGCGGAGCGCGGCGCCGCCGAGATCATCCGCGACGACCAGCTCACGCCGGACGACCTGGCGCGTCGGATCATCCATCTGTTCCAGGACGAGTCGAGGCTCCGGCGCATGGCGCGGAACTCGCGGGCCTTCTCGCGGACGAACGCGGCCGAGCGGCTGGTCACCTCGATCGAGGCCCTGGCCGGCTCGCCGCCGTCCGAGCGGGCGACCTAGAGGCATGTACGGGCGCATCCGGAGGATCCACCTGGTGGGAATCGGCGGGAGCGGGATGAGCGGCATCGCCGAGGTGCTGCTGAATCTGGGGTACGAGGTGACCGGCTCCGATCCCAAGGAGAGCGAGGTCCTGGCCAGGCTTCGCGAGCTGGGCGCGCGGATCGCCACGGCCCACGACGCGGCGAACGTCGTGGGCGCCGACGTGGTGGTCTGCTCGACCGCCATTCCGGACGCGAACCCCGAGATCCGGCGGGCGCGGGCGCTGGGCATCCCGGTGATCCCGCGCGCGGAGATGCTCGCCGAGCTGATGCGGATCAAGTACTCGGTGGCGGTGGCCGGGGCGCACGGGAAGACCACGACCACGTCCATGATCGGGGAGATTCTCGCGAACGGCGGGCTGGACCCCACGGTCATCGTGGGCGGACGGCTGAAGACCATCGGCGCGAACGCCCGGCTGGGGCAGGGGCCGTTCCTGGTCGCCGAGGCGGACGAGAGCGACGGATCGTTCCTCTACCTCGCGCCCACGATCGCGGTGATCACCAACATCGACGCCGAGCATCTCGACTATCACAAGTCTCTCGAGGGGGTGCAGCTGGCCTTCACCGCCTTCGTGAACCGGATCCCGTTCTACGGGACGATCATCCTTCCCGGGGACGATCCGAACGCGGCCACCATCCGCTCGCGGGCGAAGCGGCGCGCGCTGACGTACGGCTTCACGCCCGGGCTCGATTTCGAGGGACGGGAGTTGGACGTGGGTCCGTCCGGCGTCCGCTTCCAGCTCTTCGTGCGCGGGGAGCCGGAGGGGTGGATCGAGCTCACGGTCGCCGGGGCCCACAACGCCCGGAACGCGCTGGCCGCGATCGCGGCGGGATGGGAGCTGGGCGTCCCCATCGCGGCCATCCGCGGCGCATTGCGGGGCTTCGGCGGCGTGAGGCGCCGGCTGGAGCGCCGCACCGACATCCTGGGCGCGGCGTGGGTGGACGACTACGGGCATCATCCGACCGAGATCGAGGCCGCCATGGCGGCGCTGGAAAAGACCTACGGCCGCCGCATCATCGCGGTCTTCCAGCCGCACCGATACACGCGCACGCACGCCCTCGCCGACCGCTTCGCGACGGCGTTCCGCGGCGTCACGGAGCTGGTGATTCTCCCGATCTATCCGGCCGGAGAGGCGCCCATCCCCGGCGTCACGTCCGAGTCCCTGGCCGAGCGGATCCGGGCCGCGTGCGGTCTGGCGGTGCAGCAGGCCGCCGACTACGGTGAAGCCGCCCGCGTGGCGCGCGGCCTGGTGCGCGACGGAGATCTCTTCCTCACGATCGGGGCCGGGGACGTCTTCCGCGTCGGCGAAATCCTCCTCGCGGAATCCGAAGGCGCACCCGCCGTGGCGAGACAGCGATGAGAGCCGGGTACCGGAGCCTCCCCTCGTGGAAGAAGCCGGCCCTGAAGCGCCGCCGGCGGCGCATCCTCCTCGCGGCGCTTCTGGCCGCGATCGCCGCCCTGGTGGCCCCGCTGCTCGCTCGCCCCGCGGCGCGCGCGCTGGGCTCGCTTCCGCCGTTTCAAGTGCACGCCGTCGAGGTCACCGGCCTTCTCTATCTCGCGCCGGATGAGATCCGCTCCCGGATTCCCGTGCGGGAGGGGGACAACCTGCTTCTTATTTCCCCGGAGGCCATCGCCGACGCGCTCCGGAAGAATGCGAGGGTCGAGGCGGTGCGCGTGACGCGCACGCCGGGACGCCTGGCCGTGCGGGTCACGGAGCGGCGGACGTTCGTGCTCGTGAACACCGGGACGCTTCTCGAGGTGGACGCGGAGGGGACGGTGCTGACGCCGCTCCGCAGAGGGCTCATCCCCGACCGGCCCGTGGTGACCGGCCTGGCCGTCAAGGGCGGCGCCCCCGGCACGCGCATCCCGGGACAGCGGCTTCAAGACCTGCTCCGCCTGGTGCGCCTCATGGAAGCGCCCGAGGTGGGTCTGGTCACCGAGATCTCCGAGATCGCGGCCGAGACGCCCGGCCGAGCGGTGCTGCGCACGTCCCGCGATCAGATTCCGATCGTGGTCGATCCGGAGCGCGTGACGCTTTCCGCGCTCCGCGCCGTGGCCGCCACGCTCCGGGACGTGCGCGAGCGGGACCGCCGCGTCCTCGTGCTGGACGCGCGCTACCGCGGACAGGTGATCGTGCGGTTCGGTCCGGAAAAGGTCGCGAGCAGCGAAGGATCCGTGAGTCCCGGTCCGCCGGGCAAAGTGTAGTCGGGCCGCAGGAGGAGACGAATGGAAGCCAAGATCTACGCGGGGCTCGACATCGGCACGACCAAGATCACCGCCATCGTCGCCGAGGCGGACGAGGCGGGCAGGCTCTGCATCATCGGCGTGGGGACCGCTCCGTCCGACGGACTGAAGCGAGGCGTCGTGGTTAATCTCGAGAAAACCGTCGTTTCCATCCAGCACGCGCTGGAGGAGGCGGAGCGGTCCTCGGGGCGCGCCGTGAAGAGCGTCTGGGCCGGGATCGCGGGCGATCACATCCGCGGGCTGACCAGCCGCGGCGTCATCGCCGTGTCGCGGAAGGACTCCGAGATCCGTCCGCACGACGTGGCGCGCGTGATCGAGGCGGCCAAGGCCGTCGCCATTCCCGCCGATCGGGAGATTCTCCACGTCCTGCCCCAGGAGTTCATCGTGGACGACCAGGAGGGGATCCGCGATCCGGTCGGGATGTGCGGGGTCCGCCTGGAGGCCGAAGCCCACATCATCACCGGCGCCGCCTCCGCGTGCCGGAACGTGATCCGCGCCGCGGAGCGCGCGGGGGTGCACGTGGAGGAGCTGGTGCTGGAGCCCCTGGCCTCCGCGAACGCCGTGCTCGCCTCCGACGAGCGGGACCTGGGCGTGGCCCTCCTGGACATCGGGGGCGGGACGACGGATGTGGCGGTCTTCTTCGAGGGATCGATCCGCCACACCGCTGTGATCGGGCTAGGCGGGTCGAACGTGACGAACGACCTCGCGATCGGCCTCCGCACGCCGGTGGAGCGCGCGGAGGCTCTGAAGCTGGGAAGCGGGTGCGCCCTCACGTCGATGGTGCGCCCGGACGAGACGGTGAAGGTGCCCAGCGTGGGCGGGCGTCCCGACCGGGACATCTCCCGGCACATGCTGGCGATGATGATCGAGCCTCGCGTGGAAGAGATCTTCGCGATGGCGAACCGTGAGATCCGGAAGAGCCACGTCGCCGACCTCCTGGGGGCGGGCGTGGTGCTGACGGGGGGCGCGTCGTCGCTTCCCGGCATGCCGGAGCTGGCGGAGCAGGTCTTCGACCTGCCGGTGCGCCGGGGAATCCCCACCGGCGTTACCGGGATGGTGGAAGCGATTTCGGACCCCCGGTTCGCGACGGGGGTGGGACTGGCGCTGCACGCATTCTGGAGCGACGCCAAGGCGCACGTGGCGGGAGAGGGGTTGTTCGGCCGTATTTCGGTAGGGCTTCGACGTTGGATCGAGGAACTGGTCTAGCACCGGAACAGGGAGGGGACGGCGATGTTCGAGCTGGTCGACGAAGGGGTGGAGCGGTCCGGAGCCTCGATCAAGGTGATCGGAGTCGGGGGCGCGGGCGGGAACGCGGTCAATCGCATGATGGAGTCCGGTCTCTCCGGCGTGGAATTCATCGTGGCGAACACGGACAACCAGGTGCTGGTGCAATCGCGATGCGCGCGAAAGCTCCAGCTGGGAGGCGAGATCACCAAGGGGTTGGGCTCCGGCGCGAACCCCGCGGTGGGGCGCCAGTCGGCGGAGGCCGACGAGGCCGTGATCGCCGAGTCGCTCGCCGGCTCGGACATGGTGTTCGTGACCGCCGGCATGGGCGGGGGAACCGGGACCGGGGCGGCGCCGGTGGTGGCGCGGATCGCCCGCTCGCTGGGCGCTCTGACGGTGGGCGTCGTCACCAAGCCGTTCGAGTTCGAGGGGCGGCGGCGCATGCAGGCGGCCGAGGACGGTCTCCGGGAGCTTCGGGAGAACGTCGACACGCTGATCGTGATCCCGAACCAGCGGCTCCTCACGATCGTGGAGAAGAACACGCCGCTCCGGGAAGCGTTCAAGACGGCGGACCAGGTGCTGCACCACGCGACGAAGGGGATCTCGGACCTGATCACGGTGCCCGGCCTGGTGAATCTGGACTTCGCCGACGTGAAGACGGTCATGGCCGAGCGCGGGAACGCGCTCATGGGCGCGGGCTACGCCACCGGGCCGACGCGGGCCTACGAGGCCGCCCAGTCCGCCGTGTCGAGTCCGTTGCTCGACGACATCTCGATCTCGGGCGCCGAGGCGCTCCTGGTCAACGTCACCGGCGGCGAGTCGATGACGCTTCACGAGATCAGCGAAGCGGTGTCGGTGGTCGTGGACGCGGCGGGTCACGACGCCAACGTGATCTTCGGCGCCGTGATCGACGACAGGCTGGGGGACGGGCTCTCCATCACCGTCATCGCGACCGGTTTCGGCCGGGCCGAGGCGAAGATGCGCTCGCCGTTCTCCCAGGCGGCCAAGCAGGCGGTAGCGGCGCGGCCGCAGGCGCCGCACATCTACGAGCTGGAGACGCCTCGCGTGGCGCCGAAGCCGGTGACGGTCCGGCCGGAGCTGGAGGAAGTCGACGAGGAGCCGGTGGAATCCCCCGAGCCGGCGCCGATCGCGGCCGGCGCCCGTCCGTCGTTCCGCGTCCCTGCGGGGAGCGCCCGCCGGCCTTTCGGAGGGCGCGTGATCACCCGGGACAACATGGACGTTCCGGCCTTCATCCGGAGGCAGATGGACTGATCCCGGTCCGCTAAAAGTGAACGCCCGCTCCAGCACGGAGCGGGCGTTCCTGTTTTCAGCCGGCGCGCGGGCGCCGTAGACGAGCTAGCCTGCGGATTGGGCGCGGCGCGCTTCCGCCTGGGGCATCGTCTTCTGGACGCGCCCGCTGCGGATGCAGCGCGTGCAGACGCGGAGCCGCTTGGGGCGGCCCGCCACCACCGCGCGCACTTCCTGCAGATTCACTTCCCAGCGGCGCTTCGTGATGTTGTGCGCATGGCTGACGTTCTGTCCATGCTGCACGCCCTTGCCGCAGATGTCGCAAACTCTGGCCATTGCTCCTCCGAAATCGATGAGTTGAGGAGTGTAGCGGACGGGGCATGGGTGTGTCTAGTGCGGCGCTGCGCGGAGTGGGGGAGCGGGAAGGTCAACCCGTCGGGCTCTGTGAAACGTCGCTTCGCTCCAATCGCCCGACGGATTGACCTTCCCGCTCCCCCACAACACGGCGGACACCTTCGTTTCTGGTCTGGAAGGCTTCGGCGCTGATGGATGAAACCCAGCAAGAAGTAGGGTGGGGGAGGGTCGTGCGTTGGGGAGTGGGGCAAATCAATCCGTCGGGCGATTGGAGCGAAGCGACGTTTCACAGAGCCCGACGGATTGATTTGCCCCGCTCCCCAACCCGCGCAGCGCCAGGTTGCCATCGTCACACAGGTCCGCATGCTACCCTCCCCTTGATGCAGCTCTCCGACCCCATCCGCTACCTCAAAGGCGTCGGCCCCGAGATGGCGCGGCGGCTGGCGCGGCTCAACGTCTCGACGATCGGGCACCTGCTGTTCCATGTGCCGGTCGGCTATCGCGACCGGCGCGAGTTCACTCCGATTGCCGATCTGGTGCCCGGCACCGAGGCCACCATCGTGGCGGCGGTTATGGAGAAGCGGCTGGAGCGGCGGCGGCAGCGAGGGCGGAGCGATCTTCGCGCGACGCTGCGGGACGAGACGGGGATTCTGCGTGCGGTCTGGTTCAACCAAGGGTTTCGGTCCTCGCAGCTGGAAGAGGGGGCGCGGTACCTCTTTTCGGGCGCGGTCCAGACCTTTCGCGGCGTCGAGCTTCACAACCCCGAGTTCGAGCCGCTCGACGCGGACGGCGACCACGTGCACGTGGCCCGCCTGGCCCCGCGCTACGCGCTGACGGAGGGGATCACCGAGCGCTGGCTGCGCGCGCGCGTTCGGGAGGCGCTCGACGACCTGAAGACGGCTCCGGATATCGTCCCGGGCGAGTGGGCCGAACGCTTCGGACTGCCGCCGATCCGCGCCGCTCTGGAGCAGGTCCATTTTCCATCGGACCTCGCCGACACCGAGCCGGCCCGGCGCCGCCTGGCCCTGGAGGAGCTCTTGAACCTCCAGATCTCCCTCCAGTTCGCGCGGCGCGAGCACCGGGGGAAGCACCGGGCGCCGCCGCTCTCGGCGGGCACGGCGTCGATGCGCGGATTTCTCGCGTCCCTTCCCTTCGCGCTCACCGCCGGCCAGGAGGGCGCGGTGGCGGACGTGGTGGGGGACCTGGACGCGGAAGCGCCGATGCGCCGGCTCCTTCTGGGGGACGTCGGCTCGGGAAAGACTGTGGTGGCGCTGGCGGGCGTGGCGCGCGCGGCGGGAGCCGGAGCGCAGTCCGCGCTCCTGGCTCCGACCTCGATCCTGGCCGAGCAGCATGCGCGCACCGTGGAGCGGCTCCTCGCCCCGGCCGGGATCCGCTTCGCTCTTCTCACCGCGGCGACGCCCCCCGCCGAGCGCGAGGAGATCCGGCAGAACCTCGCCTCGGGAGCGCTGTCGCTGGTGATCGGCACGCACGCGCTCCTCGAGCAGGACCTCACGTTCCAACGCCTCGCCTTCGTGGTGGTGGACGAGCAGCACCGCTTCGGCGTGCGGCAGCGCGTCGCGCTGGCCGAGAAGGGGACGGGCAGCGCCGGCGCACATCTCCTCGTCCTCTCGGCGACGCCGATCCCGCGCAGCCTCGCGATGGCGATCTACGGCGACCTCGATCTCTCGCACCTGCCCGAGAAGCCGCCCGGCCGGGTGCCGGTCACCACCGAGACGATGAACGGAGAGGATCGCGCGGCGGTGATCGACCTCCTGATCCGCGAGACGGCCGCGGGCGGGAGCGCCTTCGTCGTGTACCCGGTGGTCGAGGAATCGGAGACGCCCGATCTCAAGGCGCTCAAGGCCGCGACGGGGATGGCCTCCGCCCTCGGCGGGGTGCCCGCGCTGGCATCCACCGGCGTCGCGCTGATCCACGGCCGCCTGAAGGCGGCGGAGCGGCGCGACGCGCTCGACCGCTTTCGTTCCGGGGAAGCGCGCGTGCTGGTCGCGACCACGGTCGTCGAGGTCGGGCTCGACATTCCCGAAGCGACGCTGGTCCTGATCGAGCACCCCGACCGGTTCGGGTTGGCGCAGCTCCATCAGCTCCGGGGCCGGGTCGGGCGCGCCGGGAGGCCGGGACGCTGCGTGCTTGCGCTGACGCGCGACACGGGCGGCCTCGCCCGGAAACGGCTCGCCCTGTTCCAGCGGACCACGGACGGGTTTCGGTTGGCTGAGGAAGACTTGCGCCTCCGGGGACCGGGGGAAGTGTTGGGAACGTCGCAGCATGGGTTCCCCGAGCTTCGGGTGGCGGATCCGCTCCGGGATGCCGATCTCATGGAGGCCGCGCGCGAGCTGGGCGTCGAATTGCTGGACCGCGGCGAGCGGGAACAGGGGCGGGAACGGTTGCGACAGTGGATCGGGACGCACGTGCCGGGAGTCGACCAATTCCTGGGCAGCGGGTAGCCAGAATCACCGAAAGATGCGGGGAGATCGGCCGATAGACGGGTCGAACAGGGATCGTCGTCGGGCCCGAGGGAGCGAACGGCATGACCATCGAGTGCACCAATTGCCACGCGCGGTACACGATCGCCGATTCGCTCGTGCCGCCGCAGGGGGCCCGTGTGCGCTGCCGCAAGTGCGGCGAGGTGATCCAGGTGAAGTCGTCCGCGCCGATGGTGACACCGTCGGAGTTGCCGCTGGTCCCGCCTAGTCCGGAGTCGTCCAGTCCCGAGTCGTCCCGCTCCGAGCCGGGGGCGCCCCTCTTCCCGACCGCTTCCGAGCCGCCGGTTCCCGCTCCGGAGCCTCCGCCGCCTCCGCGACTGTCTCCGTCACCGCCGCCAGCCGGGGAAGCCGGACACGGGTTCGAGCGCTTCCCGACCCAGGGCAAGACGTCCGAGGCCCCGGCCGGAGCGGAATACGAGCGTTTCGCGACGACCTCGTTCTCGCCGACCGTGGAGGCCGAGCCAGCACCGCCGGCCCCGCCCGCTCCCGCTCCGCCCGCGCCGGCGCCGCCGGGGCCCGCGATCCAGGAGCCAGTGCTGGAGGCGCCGCCGCCCCTGTTCCAGGCTCCGCCTCGGGCGCCGGACCCCGCCCCGCCGTTTCCGCCGGCATCCGCTCCCACACCCCCTTTCCCGCCCGCTACCGCTCCGCCTCGCGCGACCCCCGCTCCCGCCGCTCCCGCGCCCGCTCCGGCGACGCCTCGTCCGCGGATCACGGCTTCGACCATTCCGGACGGGCTCACGCCCGAGCAGATGCAGCGGCACGAGAAGGCCCGGCGCCTGGCACGCGTGCTCGCCTCGGACATCGCGATCTACAACCGCGAAAAGCGCGAGCGCGGAATTCGCGAAGGCAACCTGGTCGCGGTGCTCGGATACGAGATCAAGAAATCCTGGGAGACGTACAAGGAACGGGTCGGCGCCGATTTCGCGAACTCGACTCCCTACTTCCGCGACGCCTTGAACGAGATCGTCGCGGAAGGGCAGAAGATCTTCTAGCTCCCGCCGGCTCCGTCCCCCACGCGCCGGGCCACGAGCGCCAGCGCGATCCCCCCCGCCGCCAGGAACACCCCCGCGCCCAGGATCGCCGACTCGGCGGGCACCGCGCCGCGAGCGAGCAGGAGTCCGGCCAGGCCGGCCGAGGCGAGCACCAGAAAGCGCGCCGCGAAGTCGCGCAGCGCGAAGACCCGCGCCCTTGCCTCCGGACCGATCGACTCCTGAAGCGTCGCCTCCGTGGTGACGAGGAGGAGCGCGACGAACGCGCCGGCGCCGAATCCCAGCGCCAGGTCGGTCGCCGCGTGGCGCGACCGCGCGAAGAGGGCCAGCGCGCCGCCCGCGCCCACCAGGCCCAGCGCGATCCGCCGCCAGGGCGAGTGTCCGCCGCCCCGCGCGGCGAGAGCGGCCGAGCCCGCCACCATGCCGGTGGCGAGGGCGGCGAGGAGCGTGCCGACGCCGGCGACGATCCCGCCGCCGCGCCGGGCGAGCAGGATCGGAGCGGCCACGTGGAGCGCGCCCCCGGCGATCCAGAGGAGGCCCGTCGCCGCCACGGCGCCCATCGCGCGGCGGCTCCGCGCGAGGATGCGTGCCCCCTCGCGCACGTCGCTCCACAGGGCCCGGTACGCGGCGGAGCCGGAGCGCGGCGCCCCCGGCGCGCCGGGCGCGGCGCGCGGCGTGGTGCGGATGCGGGTGAGCGCCAGCGCTGACACGAAGTAGGTGAGCCCGTCCAGCCCGAATCCGGCGCGCCACCCCAGCCGGGCCACCACCGCGCCGCCGGCCAGGGAGCCCGCGATGGTGGCCACGACTCCGGCGAGCGTCACGAGCGAGTTGGCCTCCGTGAGGCGGTCCTCGGGAACCATGTCGGGGAGCACGGCGGAGCGGGCGGGGAGAAAGAACGTGTTGGCCACGTAGAGCGCGAAGACCAGGCCGAAGGCCGCGGGGAGTCCGCCGCTTGGAACGGCCACGAGGAAGAGAAGCGCGACCACGCCGCGCGCCGCATCGGAGATCACCAGGACGCGCTTCCGGTTCCACGAGTCGACCAGGGCGCCGATCCAGGGGCCGAAGAGGATCGTCGGGAGGAACGAGACGACCGGAATCCAGGAGAGCTCGGCCGCCGGGTTCGCCGGATTCCGCGCGCGCTCGATCACGACGGCGAGAAGCGCCAGGTAGGTGAAGCGGTCCCCGAATACCGACACGAGCTGTCCGAACCAGAGCGCCCGGAAGCTCCCGCTCTTGAAGAGGCGGAGCGACGCCGCGCCGCCCATCAGACCGGAGACGGCGTCTCGGGGATCTCGCGCGGGGCGCTCCACGCCACGTCCCGCGCCCTTCCGTTCAGCACCGAGAAGTAGACGCCCTCCAGCTCTCCCGCCACCCGATCCCAGCTGTAGCCCGCCGCGGTGCGCGTCCCCGCCGCGCCCAGGCTTTCGCGGAGCGCGGGATCGCGAAGCAGAAGCCCCAGCGCGCGGGCGAGCGCCGCGGGATCGCGCGGAGGGACCAGAATTCCCTCCGAACCGTGCGTGAGCACGGTGCGATAGCCGGGGATGTCGCTCGCGACCACGGGAACGCCCATCGCCATGGCCTCCAGGAGCACGAGCCCGAAGCTCTCCGAGCCGCGGGCCGGAGAGCAGAAGACGTCGGCCGTCGCGTAGTGCTGGGGGAGGCTCGCGTGCGGCACCTGCCCCTCAAAAACGACCCTACCCGGAATCCTGCGATTCGCCAGCCGCGTCAGGGCCGGGCGCAGGCGGCCGTCGCCCACCAGGATCAGGCGGAAGCCAAGCCCTTCGTCGGCGAGCCGGCCGCACGCTTCGATCAGCTCGGGAAGTCCCTTTCGCGGATCGAAGCGCCCCACGTACAGGATGGTCGGCACCTCCGCGGAATACCGGCGGGGCGGCGCCGCGCCGGCGCGGAAACGGGCCGCGTCCACGCCGTTCGGCACGATGGTGATCGGCCCCGGAAAATTCCGCAGCACGTCGGCGCGCGCGGCCTCGGAGACGGCGATGACGCGGGCGAGGCGCCGATAGTAGGGGAGCAGGATGGGACGGAAGAGCCGGAACACGAGGTGGGAATCGGACACCGAGTGGAAGGTGCCGACCACCGGCTGCCGCGACGCGCGGATCGCGAGCATGGGGAGGCTGGGGGAGAGCGGGCAGTGCACGTGGACAACGTCGTACCCGCCGTCCGCGAGATGCCTCCGGAGTGAGCCCATCAGGCCCAGCCCCAGCGTGATGTTGTTGTCGGCGCCGTTGTAGAGAAGAGTGAAATTCCTCCCCACGCGGACCACGCCGGGCTCGTCCCCGGCAGAGCGGCCGTGCGCGGACGTGATGACCGTGACGTGGTGCCCGCGGGCGCGCAGCGCGCCCGCCGTTCCGTCGACGTGCTCGGTGACGCCGCCCACCGCGGGGTGGTAGGCCTGGGTGACGACGGCGATCCTAAGCCGCGTCATCCGAAGCCGCGTCCGATGCCGCGCTCCGCGCCTCCGTGCTGAAGAACGGGCGGAAAATGCACCACTGCGCCACGTTCGCCGCGATGTTTCGCTCCTGCGCGGCCGCCACGCGCCCGGTGAGGCGCTCGAGATCGCGTTCCAGAGAGAGGGCGAGGTCCGGCGCGTCGGCTCCGTCGAACGAGATCCAGTGCCGGTCGCCGGCGCGGACCGAGTGCGCGTGCACGAGCGGCGCCCCCGACCGGCGCGAGAGGAGCGCGGGTCCGGCGGGGAAGGGAACGCGCCGGCCGAAAAATGCCGCATCGACGCCGCGCGTGTAGACGTCGCCGTCCACCAACAGGACCACCAGCCCTCCGTGGCGCAGCGTCTCGAGTAGCGGAACGAACCCGTCGTCCGGGGTGCTGACGGCAATTCCCGATGCTTCTTTGAGGGCTCGGACGGCGCCGGAGAGGAGCGGATGAATCTGCGTCCCCGTGACGACGTGCACGTGGAATCCCAGGCGCGCGAGGGCGAGCCCGCCCAGCTCCCAGTTGCCCAGGTGCGGCGCCGCGACGATCGCGCCGCGGCCTCTCGACGCGGCGGCGTAGAGCACCTCCATCCCCTGAAACCGGAAGGTCCCCTCCCACGACCCGCGGATCAGGCGGCGCTGGGCCAGGAATTCGATGAAGAATCGGCGGTAACTCCGGAACACGGATCGGGCCGCGCGCTCGCGGTCGGAGCGCCGCGAGAGGCGGGGATGACCGGCGCCTCCGATGACGTCCAGGTTCGAGAGAACGGCGGCGCGTCGACCGGGGCTGAGACGGTATTCGGCGGCGGCGATCAGCGATGCCAGCGCGCGCCCCGCTCGCGGCGGTATCCGCCCCGCGACTCCCAGGGCGGCGCGCAGGAGAACGCGGGGGAGCACCAGCGACTTGCCGGAAGCGTCGTCATCGGCGCGTGACACCGCGGCAAGCTACAGGAGGGCGAAACGGAGTGTCAAGGCGACCGGAGCACTGTTGGCGCGCGCCGGGGTACGGTACCGCGTGAAACGGTTTGACTTCGAGAGTCCCGGCTCTCTAGAGTGGCGGCGCTTCCACACTCAGCAATTGAGCCAAAACGCCCGGGGTCAGGAAGGCGTTTTTTGGTCGCTCGGGGCCGGCTCGAAGAGCGCGTCGGCGGTTTCGACCCCGTGCATGCAGGGGCAGGCGGTCGCGCGCTGTGCGTTCGGGCAGGTGGCGACCACCCGATTGTCGCGCCGGCAGTAGACTTCCGCGGTCAGCCGGGCGAGGAACCAGGGTGCGGGGGAATTCACGGTGCGTTTCATGCGTTCCTCCTGGGCTCTCGGCGAGCCCGCTTCAGGTGGCCGGCAGCGGATTCAGCTGTCGGCGTCGCCCCACGAGCCAGGGGATTGCATGAGATGTGCCACCAGACGGCGGGGGGCGGGTGAGCCATGGCTAGCCAGAAGCTGGTGCGGTGCGAGTTGAAGAAGCCGGGGAACGAAGCAGGGACCGTCCGCTACGTCCCGCTGGAGATCTTCGGACTCTGGGAATTCCTGATGCGAAACAAGCACCGCTTCGAGGTGGACGGAAGCGTGGCCTCGCTCTGGATCGACGTCGACGAGAATCCGGAAGTCGCTTACGGCGAAAACCAGTATGAGCGCGTGACCGAGGTCACCCTGCTCCGCTACTCGGAGCAGGACGGCATGTTCAGCAAGGTGAACCGCTATTTTCCGACCCGGGAGTGTCCGGAGCTAAAAAATCTGCTGCTCCGGCACTATGTCTCGGTCCACGAAACGGGCAGTCCCGGGCTCCAATTCCGCGAGCGCCAAGGGGTCTGGATCCGCCGGGAAGCGCGGGTCGGCTAGCCCCGTAGTCGCTTCTGGAATCGTGCGATCCGCACGGCTCCCTCTTCGTGTCGCATGCCTCGGAAGCCCCCTCCGCCATCTCGTCCCCGGCCCGGCGTGGCACGGCTCGTGCAAACCCTCCTGCCCGGCAGGCGCTCCGACTGCGATGGGGCGCCGCGCCGCGTCACCCAACGACGACAAAATACAATCGGGAGCCCACCATGGTCGTGGTCAGCTATTCGGGACGCGAGATCAACGCGAAGATCGTCTATTACGGGCCCGGTCTCTCCGGCAAGACGACGAACCTCGAGAAGATCTACGACAGCGTGCCGGAGTCCAATCGCGGCCGCATGGTCTCCATGAAAACGCAGACCGACCGCACGCTCTTCTTCGATCTCCTCCCCCTGGATCTGGGTGAGCTGTCGGGGATGAAGACGCGGTTCCTCCTGTATACCGTTCCCGGACAGGTCTACTACAACGCGACGCGGAAGCTGGTGCTGAAGGGCGTGGACGCGCTGGTGTTCGTGGCCGACTCCACCCCCGACAAGATGGCCGAGAACCGCGAGAGCCTCACCAACCTCGAGCAAAATCTCAAGGCCTACGGCCTCGATCTGAAGACGATCCCCTGGGTGATCCAGTTCAACAAGCGCGACCTCCCGGAGGCGCTCCCTGTCGAGCAGATGAACAAGGAGCTGAACCGGTGGAACGTGCCGACGTTCGAGGCACAGGCCGCGAACGGTACCGGCGTATTCGAAACGCTGCGCGGCGTGTCGAAGCTCCTTCTGTCGCGGATCTCGAAGGACGTGATCGAGCGCGACAAGGGAGTGGGACCGCGCCGCGCCCCCGCCGAGAAGGAAGCGCCGGCCACGCCGAAGGGGAAGCTGATCCAGGCCCTGAAGCGCGGGAAGGCGAAGACGGACCCGGAGCCCGAGCCCGAAGCGCCGATGCTCTCCGAGGACGACCTGCTGGACGAGGCGCCGCCGACCCCCATGGAGCCGACGCCCTTCCGGGAACACCCGGTCGTGCCCGGCCCGAGCGCGCGCGAGGAACCGATGGTCCTCTCGGACCAGGACTTGGTCATCGAACGCGAAGAATCCCGCATCGTCCGCTCCAGGGACGAGGACGGGGTCCTCTCCGAGGCGGAGATCGAGCGCGAGTCCTCGTACGAATCCGAGCGGTCGTCCTCGTCGTCGGGTTCGTCCGCCGGCGGCAAGTCGATCGTCGTCCCGATCGATCTCGGGTCGTTTCCCAAGTCGGGCCGCCTTCGCGTCACGTTCGAATTCACGATCGACGTCGTGGAGGAAAGCGCCCCCCGTCCGCGCGCGAAGGGCCGCACGCGCGACCACGACCAGGTCGCCTAGCCGATTCGGGGCCCGCTCGGCGGCCCTTTTCTGTTGACCTCCGCCGCCGCGATTCCTAGGCTCCGCGCGTGGATCGCGCCTTTCCCATTCCCGTGAACGATGGGGCCCTCGCGGGCGCCGAGCCGGCGCACGCGGAGAGCCTGACCGTCGCCGAGCACCTCGCCCGAGGAGCCGCGGACCCGGAGCACGCGCTCCAGGCGGCGCGGATTTTTTCGCTCGAGGGGCAGCGGGACCGCGCCATCGAGATTCTCCGGCAAGGAATCCTCGCGCACCCGCGCCACGTCGGGCTCCTGTCCACCCTCGCCGACCTCCTGTCGCGCACCGGCTCGTTCGAGGAGGCCGACCTGGCCTTCCGCCAGGCAGCGGAGTACGGCCCCGACGATCCCGAGACGTGGTACCGGCGCGGCCTCCACGCGGCGCGCCAGGGGCAGGCGGACGCGGCGCTCCACGCCTACGAGGAGACGGTCCGCCTCGACTCCGGGCGCGTGCGGGCGTGGGTCAACCTGGGCCTGGCCCGCGCGGACCTCGGCGACCGGCGGGGCGCAGTCACGGCCCTGGAGCGCGCGGTGCAGGCCGATCCCTCGTGCGCCGAGGCTCACTCCAATCTGGGCGTCCTCTACCACGAGGGGGGAATGCGCGCCGAAGCGGTCGCTTCCTTCCGGCGCGCGGTGGCGGTCGCGCCCGACTCCAGCGAGGCGCACTTCAACCTCGGCTGGGCGCTCCTCGCCGACCAGGAGCTGGAGCAGGCGGAGGGCGTGCTCGAATCCTCCGTCCGCCTGGACCCCGCGAACGTGGAGAGCCTCTACGCGCTCGCGCTGCTCCATCTGCGCGTCGGAAAATATGCCCGCGCGGTCGCCTCGCTTCGCCAGGCGCTGGAGCAGCGTCCCGAGGACGGGCGCCTCCACTACCAGCTGGGGGTGGCCTACAACCGTCAGGACGCGGTGGACCAGGCGATTCTCTCGCTCGAGACCGCCGCGCGGCTCTGCCCCGACGACCCGCGGCCGCATCACCTGCTCGGCGTCGCCTACGACAAGAAAGAGCTCCCCGTCCTGGCGCGCGAAGCCTACCGGCGCGCCGCCGCGCTGAACGGCTGACGGTGCCCGCGGGAACCGGGCGCGCGTTCGAGGCCGCCCGGAGCGAGCGGCGCGGCGCCTTCATCCCCTATCTCACGTCGGGATACCCGGACGCCGCCGAGTCGGACCGTCTCGCGCTCGCGCTCCTGGACGAAGGCGCCGACATCCTGGAACTGGGCGTGCCGTTCTCCGATCCCGTCGCGGACGGCCCCGTCATCCAACGGACCACCCAGGTCGCGCTGGAATCGGGCGCGACCCTGGCCGGCGCGCTGCGCCAGGCCGCGGCCCTGCGCGGAAAGCGCGAGACCCCCATCGTCCTCATGTCGTATCTGAATCCGATCCATCGCTACGGAGTGGAGCGTTTCGCGCGGGACGCTCACGCGTCGGGCGTGGACGGTGTGATCCTGGTGGACCTGCCGCCCGAGGAGGATCCGGAGACCTGGCGGACGATCGAGGGGGCCGGCCTCGACACGATCACCCTGGCCTCGCCCACCACGGACGCCGCCCGCCTTTCGACGATCGCGGCGCGCGCCAGGGGGTTTCTCTACGTCGTCGCGCGCCTGGGAGTGACCGGGACCGGAGGCGCCGACCCGGCCGTGCTCGAGCTGCTCGCCCGGTGCCGCGAGCTGACGCCGCTGCCGCGCTCGCTGGGATTCGGGATGGGCCTGGGCAGCGATCTCTCGCGCTACCGGGGCCGCGCGGAAGGTGTGATCGTGGGCTCGGAGCTTCTCGCCCCGCTGCTCCAGGCGCCCGACGCCGCCGGACGCGAGCGGTCGCTCCGCGAATTCGCGCGCGCGTTTCGCGCCAAGCTTGGAGACATGGCGCCCGCCTAGCTACGGCAGGTTCGAGAGGATCCAGATCGCGCGCCCATAGCCCCGCCCGTCCGAGGAGACCGCGATGCGGGTCCCGTCGGGCGACCAGCAGGGCGTTACCGCCGTGCTCCCCGCGCCGTCGAACGCAATCACTTGAAGAAACGCCCCCTCTCCGGCGGGCGACACCAGCCAGATCCCGCTGGACCCCCTCCGATCGCTCGTGAAGAGGATGCGCGTTCCGTCCGGGCTGACCCGCGGTGAATCGTCGTGGTAGGGACCCGTGGTGAGCTGGCGCGGGATCGTGTCGGTCAGAGAGACCGCCCAGATGTGGCTTGACCCGCCCGCGCTGTCGGCGCTGAAGCAGATCATCTGCCCGGTGGCGTTCCAGTCCGGCTCCCGCGGGGCGAGTCCGGCCCCGGTGAGGTAGAGGCGGGAGGGGGGCGCCGGGATCGTGTCCGGGAGGAGCACCAGCCGGCGCGCTCCAGCGGCGGCCTCGACGTAAGCCACTCCGGGCGCTCCGGGCCGGGGCGCAGGTGAAAGCTCGTCCCCCGGAAACGCGGTGATCGCGCGGAGCGCGGCGGTGCCCGTCGTGTCCCGGGCCCACAGGTCGAACGAGCCGGCAATGTCGGACGACTCGATGAGCGTGGTGTCGGTGAGCCAGCGGGCGGAGGAGTCTCGGCCGCCGGTCGAAACGAGGTAGGTGAGCTGGGTGCTATCCGACCGGACGAATGCCAGGCGCCGCGCCGCCGGCGCCGCGTAGGAAAAGACGATCCGGTCGGCGCGCCAGTCGGGGAAGCGGGGGTCCGGCACGGCTGTGGGGTCGGTGACGCGCGTCCACACGACGGCGCTCCCGCCTGGCGTGGTGACCCGGTCTTTCCCGCAGCCCAGGCCGCACGCGCCGAGCGCCGCCGCCAGGGCGAGGGCCTGCCACGCCGCCCGTGGAATCCCGATTCCGCTCATGGGCGTGATGGTACCAGCCCCCTTCGCCGTTCCCAACCGCGGTCCCCGATGGCTGAATCGAACCGCCGGCCGCGACGGCCCGCGGCGCGCCGCAGCAAGCGTTCCCCGCGCCCGATTCCGGGTTCAGATGCTCCGATCCGCTGCCGATCAGAGGGGCGAGATGTGAGCGGACGGGCGCACGACGCGCCGCGTGCCGCGTACGGATCCCGTCCGGCAGGGAGCCGGAGGTGCGAGGGCACGATGCTCCTCTTGACGCGAAAACTCGGTGAGAACATCCGGATCGGTGATGACGTCAAGATCACGATCGTGGAGGTGAAGGGAAACCACGTCAAGCTGGGCATCGAAGCGCCCGCGAGCGTGAAGGTGCACCGCGAGGAAATCTACGAGCGGATCCAGCAGGAGAACCGCCGCCACCAGGCGCAGGCCGCCGGGAACGCACCCGCCGCCGACACGGCGGCGGCCACGGCGGTGCCGGCCAAGCCAGGGGGGGAGCCCGACCGGGCGGCGGGACCGGTAGCGCCCGCGACCGGGTCCAAAGGGCCCGCGGCGGCGGCACCGGGCGGTACCGCTGGGCACAAGAAGGTGAATGGCGTCTCCACGGATGGCGCTCCGCGCGCCGGCGAAGGGAATGGAGAGGCGAATGGGGAAGGAACCTCGTGAGGCGGAGGATGGGACCCGGGCTCGAAGGGCTCGCCGCGGCGACGCGGCCAATCCCGAAGAAGGCGATGAGTGGATCGCCCGGGGGGAGGAGGTCACGGCGCTCTTCGAATGCGCCCTGCGCTACGTGGGCGAGGGGAACCGCCCGGTAGCCGAGCAGTCGGTGCTCGAGTTGATGCGGTGTCTGGACGCGGGCGGCCGCGGAGCCGGCGGACGCGTCCTGGCCCACTTCGACGCCTGTCTCGTCCAACTGGAGCACGGCGAATTCGATGACGCCTTTGAGATGCTCTTGATGCTGAAGGACTCGTGGGTGGAAGCGCTCGCAGCCTTGAGGAGGGACCGCACCCGTGCCTCAAACATCCATTAAGCGCCGCTCCGATTCCCGGGCTTCGCTCCTCGATGCCAGCGAGGAGAAGGGGGCTACGGTGGAACGCGCCCGGCGTCGCATCAGCCAGCACTACTACGACCGCCCCGAAGTGCGTCGCACCCTGGCGACCCTCATTCTCCACCGCGCCGCCCGGAAGACCCTGACCGATTCGAGGTAGTGCCGCGCCCCGAATCCGCTTGACCCCCGCTCATGGGCACTGGTAAAGATGTAGCCGCCCCCCTAACCGGCATCCACAAGCGGAGATTGGCTCAGGGATGATGCCATTCGGCGCCGAAACCGCTTCATGAGACAGCGACCCGCGACCGACCTGTCGCCGGCTCCGCCCCCCCGCGCCCGCGTCCATCCCCAGGTCGCCGAGAGCCTCTACCGCTACGCCCCGTTCGGGGTCCTGGCCGTGGACCGGGAAGGCCGGATCCTCTCCGTCAACGACACGGCCGCCCGCCTTCTGGGCTATGCCGCCGAGGAGATGGACCACGAGCCCGCCGCGCGCTTCTTCCGCGCGCCGCGCGGCGAGGGGCACGTCCTCCCGGGGGCCTGCGCCGAGCCGGAGGAGGCCCGCGAGGTGGAGGTGGCCACGCGCAGCGGCGACGCCCTTCCCGTCTCGCTCCGTCTTCTGCCGCTGGAGACCGATTCCGGAAAGCTGGGCGGGACGGTGGCGCTCTTCGTCGATCTGCGCGGGGAGAAGGCGCGCGAGGAGCAGTGGCGGCGCCGCGACCGGCTCACCTCCCTGGGCGCCCTGGCGGCCGGCGTGGCGCACGAGATCCGGAATCCGCTCGCCGGCATCGGCACCTCCGCGCAGATCTTGAAGCGGCGCCTCCCCAGCGGCGACCCGCGGACGTCGTTCGCGGACCTGATCCTGGAAGAGGTCGTCCGCCTGGACCGCATCGTGGAGAGCCTTCTCCAGTTCGCGCGCCCCGCCGCGCCCCGCCTGACGCGCCAGTCGCTGTTGCCCGCGCTGGACAAGGCGATGACGCTGGTGCGCGAGCTGGCCGTTCGCCAGGACGTGAAGCTGGACGTGGACCGGGCCGAGCGGGTGCCGGAGATCTACGTCGATGCCGATCAGATTCTCCAGGTGCTCCTGAACGTGCTGATGAACGCGATCCAGGCGCTTCACCGCGGCGGGGAGATCCGCGTCTCCGCGCGCGCGACGCGGAAGCGGATGGTGGAGCGGAGTGCGTTGGGCCGGCGCGCCACCGACCGCCTGGAATCGTCGCGCAGGGTCCCCGACCAGGACGTGCTCGAGATCACCATCCGGGACAACGGCCCAGGCATCCCCGCGGCCGCGCTCGCCCGGGTGTTCGACCCCTTTTTCACGACCCGCGCCCAGGGGAGCGGACTGGGCCTCTCGATCTGCCAGACCATCGTCCGCGAGCACGGCGGGTCGATCGGCATCGAGAGCACCGTGGGCCAGGGCACCACCGTCACAATCGACCTTCCCTTGGAGAAACGACATGGAGATCGACGCAGCGACCCTCGGTAAGCAGAGCGCAGGCGTTCTCGTGGTGGACGACGAGCGCACGCTCCGGTTCACGCTTCAGGAAAGCCTCTCCGAGGAGGGGTACCGCGTGGAGACAGCGGCGGACGCCGCCGAGGCCCTCGATCTGCTCGAGCGCCGCGACTTCCAACTCGTTCTCCTCGACCAGAAGCTTCCGGACGGAAACGGCATCGACCTGCTCCGGAAGATGAAGGCGAAGCGCCCGGACTTGCAGATCGTCGTCATGACCGCGTACGGCAAGTTCGAGAACGCGGTCGAGGCCGCGCGCGCCGGCTGCTTCGACTACGTCGGGAAGCCGTTCGAGCTGGACCACATCAAGCTGGTGCTGTCGAACGCGCTCGCCCTGACCCGCGCGACCGACGAGCTGACGCGCCTCCGGCAGGCGGAGCGCCGCCGGGCCGGTTCCACGGCGATCGTCGGCGGAAGCGCCCGCATGACCAAGATCTTCGAGACCACGCGGAAGATCGCGCAGACCGGAAACAGCACGATCCTCCTCACCGGCGAGACCGGAGTGGGGAAGGAGCTTCTGGCCCGGGAGATCCACGACCTGGGACCGCGGCGCGCCGGCCCGTTCATCGACGTGAACTGCAGCTCCTTCCCGGAAAACCTGCTCGAGGGAGAGCTGTTCGGGCACGAGCGCGGCGCCTTCACCGACGCGAAGCGGATGAAGCGCGGCGTCATGGAGCTGGCGAACGGCGGGACGCTCTTCCTGGACGAGATCGGGGAGATGAACGTGAACCTCCAGTCGCGGCTCCTCCGCGCGCTGGAGCAAAAGCGCTTCCGCCGCGTCATGGGAGAGACCGACATCTCCGTGGACCTGCGCATCGTGGCGGCCACCAACCGCGACCTGCGCGCCCTGGTGGACCAGGGGAAATTCCGGGAGGACCTCTTTTTCCGCCTGGACGTGATCCGCATTCCGGTGCCGCCGCTTCGCGACCGGATCGAGGACGTCCCTCCGCTGATCGATCATTTCGTGGCGCACTTCAACCGCGAGCTGGGGAAGAGCGTGACGGGCCCGAACGAAGAGGCGCTGGAGCTGCTCCTGGCGTACCGCTGGCCGGGGAACGTGCGGGAGCTGAAGAACGTGCTGGAGCGGGTCATCCTGCTCGAGAGCGAGGAGTGGATCCTCCCGGAGCATCTCCCGCTGGAGATCGTGAGCGCGGGCGGCTCCGCGCCCAAGGTGCTGGAGACCAGGCTGCACAGCGACGCGGGCGTGCTGACCCTGGCGAAGGCGGAGCAGATCGCGATCGAGATGGCGCTGTCCCAGGCCGGCGGCAACAAGACCCGCGCGGCCGAGGCGCTGGGGATCTCGCGGCAGACGCTCCGCACCAAGCTCAAGGAGTACCGGATCGAGTCCGTCGGGGGTCATGACGGCTGAGCCCGCGCCCGCGCCCCTGCCCGCGGGGAAACCGAGACTCGAACCGTTCCGCCTGGTCACTGGCGCCGCCGCGGTCCCGCGCGCCGGGCTCCTCGCCACCGCGCACGGCGTGGTGCGCACCCCCGCCTTCATGCCGGTGGGCACCGCGGGGAGCGTGAAGGGGCTTTCCCCCGTCGAGATCCGGACCGCGGGCACGCAGATCCTCCTCGCGAACACCTATCACCTCATGCTTCGACCCGGCTCGGAGCTGATCCGCGAGCTGGGCGGGCTCCATGTGTTCATGGGCTGGGACGGCGCCATCCTCACCGACAGCGGCGGCTACCAGATCGTGAGTCTCAAGGACAGGGTGGCGATCACGGAGGAGGGAGTCGCCTTCCGCTCCCACCTGGACGGGCACGCCGAGTTCCTCTCGCCCGAGCGCGCGATGGAGATCCAGGCCGATCTGGGGCCCGACATCGCGGTGACGCTGGACCACGCGGTCCCGCTTCCCGCGGAGCCCGGCCAGGTGCGCGAGGCGGCGGAGCGCACCCTGCGCTGGACCGAGCGGTCGCTCAAGCGCGCGGAGCGGCTCGCCACGCCGACCGGCCTCCCGCAGCTCCGCTTCGCGATCGTGCAGGGGGGCGACGATCCCGCGCTCCGCGCGGAGATGGCGGAGCGTACGTCGCGCCTTTGGTGCGACGGCTTCGCCCTGGGGGGCCTCTCCCTGGGAGAAACGAAGGAGGAGACGTGGGCCGCCGCGCGCGCCGCGATCGAGGCGCTCCCGGTGAACCGGCCGCGCTACCTCATGGGGATGGGCACTCCCGAGGACCTGCTCGACGGGATCGCACAAGGGGTCGACCTCTTCGACTGCGTCCTCCCCACGAGGAACGCGCGGAACGGGATGGCCTTCACCTCGGCCGGGACGCTCAACATCCGGAACGCGGAGCACACGCGCTCCGCGCTTCCCCTGGATCCGCGCTGCTCCTGCGAGGCGTGCGCGCGCTTCTCGCGCGCCTACCTGCGCCATCTGCATCAGGCCGGCGAGATCCTGGCGCACCGAATGCTGACCTTGCACAACGTGACGTTTTACCAGACACTGATGGCCGAGGCGCGCGAGGCGATTGATCGCGGCGCCTTCGATGCGTTCGGACGCGAGTTCCGGCGCCGCTACCGGGAGTTTCCCGGCGGCGCCGCCCCCCGGTAAGGCAGAGGAGAATCCATGCTGGACGCCGCATTCGCGCAGGCCGCAGCACCCCCCGGCGGGCCGACCCAGGCCGACCAGATGCTGCACATGGTTTCCATCCTGGCCCTCACGGTCGGCATCTTCTACTTCCTGATCATCCGCCCCCAGCAGCGGAAGCAGAAGGAAACCGACGCGATGCTCTCCTCGATCAAGAAGGGGGACCGCGTCCTCACGTCGGGGGGCCTGTACGGCACCGTCATCGGAAAGGGAGCCAAGGACGACGTGGTCGTGCTGAAGGTCGCCGACGACGTGAAGATGGAATTCTCGAAGCAGTCGATCGTCCAGGTCGTGGAGCGGAGCGGCTGACGTGGCGCGCCCGCTTCGCTACTACGGCGATCCGGCGCTCCGCCGGAAGGCCGCTCCCGTGACGGCGTTCGACGCCACGCTCGCCGCCTTGGTCGCCGACCTCTTCGACGTGATGTACCGCGAAAAGGGCGTCGGCCTCGCGTCGCCTCAGGTCGGCGAGTCGGCGCGCGTCTTCGTCGTGGACGTGGACGACGAGGAGGTCCGGACCCGCCGCGTGTTCGTGAATCCCGTCATCACGCGGCGCGAAGGGACGATCTCCGCGGAAGAGGGTTGCCTCAGCATCCCCGGCTACCGCGAGGACGTGAAGCGATGGGCGACGATCGAGGTGGAGGCCCAGGACGAGTCGGGCCGCCCGTTCACCCTCACGGCCGAGGGGCTTCTCTCTCGCGCGATCCAGCATGAGCTGGATCATCTCGACGGCATCCTGTTCATCGACCGTTTGAGTCCCATCAAGCGGAAGCTCGTCGAAGCGCGCTTGAAGCGGTTCAAGGCGCCGTCCTCCGCGGTTGCCATGGACGCCGAGGGCTCCGCCTCGTCGCTCTGACGGGCCCGGGCCGCCCGGCGGACATGCGCCTGATCTACTACGGCACCCCCGCGCTGGCGGTGCCGCCTCTCCGTCGCCTCGTCCAGGACGGTCGCGCGCCCCTCCTCGTGGTGACGCGCCCCGACCGCCCGAAAGGGCGGGGGCTCACCACCGCGGCGTCGCCCGTGAAGGAGGCGGCGCTCTCCCTGGGACTGGACGTGGCCACCCCCGCTCGCGCCGGCGCGCCCGCAGAGCTCGAGCGGATCCGCGCTCTGACGCCCGACCTGATCGTGCTCACCGCTTATGGACAAATCCTGCCTCCCGCGCTTCTCGCGCTGCCGCGGCTGGGGGCGTTGAACGTGCACTTCTCCCTCCTGCCGCGGCATCGCGGCGCCAGTCCGATCCAGTCCGCAATCCTGGCGGGGGACCGCGAGACGGGGGTCTCGACGATGTGGATGACCGAGGGGCTGGACGAGGGCCCGCTGTTCCTGGCGCGTGCCGTTCCCATCGGCGACGGCGAGGATGCGGGGGCGCTCGCGGACCGCCTCGCCGAGCTGGGAGCCGCCTGCCTGGCCGAGACCCTGGACCGGATCGAGCGCGGCGACATCGTCCGGACGGAGCAGGACGCCGCGCGCGCCACCCTGACGCGGAAGCTCTCGGCGGCGGACGGGCGGCTTCGCCCGGAAGAAGCGCCCGAAGCCCTGGCCCGCCGCGTGCGGGCGTTCTCGCCCGATCCGGGCGCGTACTTTTTACTCGGGGAGCTCGCGGCGCCCGGGGCGCTCGCCGGTGCAGGGGCGGAGCGCCTCCTGGTCCTGGAGGCGTCCGAGGGGTCGGGCGCTCCACCGCGCGCCCCCCTCGGGACGATCCTGGGAATCGATCCCGCGCGCGGCATCGAGATCGCGCTCCCAGGCGGATCGCTCTGGCTCGCGCGAGTGAAGCCCGCGGGCCGGCGCGCCATGAGCGGCGGTGCGTACGCGAACGGGCGGCGTCTCCGCGCGGGGGACCGTATCCCGCTCGGGGAGGCGGGGGCCTGATGCGGCGGACCCGGCAGCGGGAGCGGCGCCCGGCCGGCGCGCGCGAGGTGGCGCTCCAGATCCTGGCCGCGACGGAGAGCCGGCGCGCCTATTCCGACCGGCTGCTCGAGAGCCGCCTCCGGGAGTCGCGGCTCTCGCCCCGCGACGCCTCCCTCGTCACCGCGCTGGTCCAGGGTACGCTTCGCCACCGGGCGCTCCTGGACCATCACCTCGCCTCGTTCGCGGGCGAGCGGTGGGAGGGGCTGCCGCTCTGGATCCGCCAGATCCTCCGCATGGGTGCGCTCCAGATCCTCGTGATGACCCGCGTGCCGCCGTCCGCCGCGGTGGACGAGAGCGTGAAGCTCGCGAAGAAGTACGGTCACCCCGGAACCGCCGGCCTGGTGAACGCGCTCCTTCGCCGCCTCGCTGGAGGGGAGCGCGCGCCGCTCCCGGACGCGGCGGCGGATCCGGTCGGGCACCTCGCGACCGCCCATTCCCATCCTCGCTGGCTGGTGGAGCGGTGGCTCGCCCGCTACGGGACCGAGGAAACGGCATCGCTGCTCCAGGCCGACAACGTCGAGCCGAGCGTTTCGGTGCGCGCGAGCGGAGGGCGGCTCACGACCGAAGCGCTGGCTCAGGCCCTGCGCGCCGAGGGGTTGACGGCGGAGCCGGCGAGGAACGGCGGCCCCGTACTCCTGGTGGGAGAGGGGTTCGTCGCGGCCCGGTCGCCACTCTTCCGCGAAGGGGCGCTCTCGCTGCAGGACGAAGCGGAGGCGGTGGTGGTGGCGATCCTCGATCCCCGGCCCGGCGAGGCCGCGCTCGACGCGGCGGCGGCGCCGGGCGGGAAGGCGTCGCAGATCGCCGAGGCCGTGTTGCCCGGTGGATTCGTCGTGGCGCTGGAGCGGCACGGAAGCCGCGCGCGGGCGCTCCGGGCGAACCTGGCCGGGCGCCTTTCGTTTGCCCGCGCGTGGACCGTCGCAGGAGACGCTGCCGCGCCGCCGGTGCGCGGGCCGTTCGATCGCGTGCTCGTCGACGCGCCCTGCTCCGGCCTCGGCGTGCTTCGCCGCCGCGCGGACGCGCGCTGGCGAAAGGACGAGGGCGCGATCGCCGAGATGGCGGCGCTCCAGGCGCGGCTCCTGGAAGGCGCGGCCCCCCTCGTCCGGCCCGGCGGAATCATGGTGTATAGTGTCTGCTCCTTGGAACCGGAGGAGACCGAAGCGATCGTGATCCCCTTCCTCAAACGACACCCGGAATTCTCTCTCGAGGACGCGAGGCCCTTCCTGCCGCCGAAATTCCGCGGCGACGATTTCTTCCTTCGGGCGACCCCCCACAAACACGGTACCGACGGCGTGTTCGCGGCGAGAATCGCGCGCCGATGAGCCGCCGCCGCCGCCGCCCGGTCGAGCCGTGGCGTCAGCGCGCGCTCGCGCAGCGCGAGGCGGAGCGCGCCCGCACGACGGTCCCCGAAGGCGACGCGCCCGCCGAATCCGCGGCGCCCGTCTCCGCGCCCGCCGAATCCGCGGCGCCCGTCTCCGCGCCCGCCCGTTCGTGGCCGCCCGCGCCGCCCCGCGGCGTCTCCACCGAGCGGGCCCCGGTGGCCATCGATACCCTTTCTCCGGAAGTCACGGCTCCGCCGCGACGCGAGCGGCGCCGCGGCCCGCGCTTCAACCTGCTGACGGGCACCCTGCTCCTCTCGGCCATCGCGCTCATCGGCGGTTTCCTGATCGTGAACACGGTGCTCATGCCCAGCTTCACGCACCAGGGATCCGAGGTGCGCGTGCCGGAAGTGATCGGGCTCTCGGAGCGCGAGGCCGAGCGCTCGCTCGCGGCCCTGGATCTAAGGCTCTCGAAGATCTCCGAGCAATGGAGCGCGGACGTGCCTCGCGGATTCATCACCATGCAGGAGCCGCCGCCCGGAGGCGTGGTGAAGCGGGGGCGGCGAATCTCGGTGGTCGTGAGCCTGGGCGCGCAGGGAACCTCCGTGCCCGTTCTGGACGGGAGCACCGAGCGGCAGGCGGGAATCCTCCTCGAGAGCGCGGGCCTGCGCCGCGGCAAGGTCGCGCGCGTGTACACCGATGAGGTCGGACGCGACCTGGTCATCGCAACCGATCCGCCGGGCGAAACCGTGGTGGAGCAGGAGACCGTGGTGGATCTCCTGGTCAGCCTCGGGACCCCGCCGCGGGGCTACGTGCTGCCCGATTTCACCGGGCGGGACCTGAACGGGGTCGCCCGCGGCCTCCGGGACGAGGGATTCCTGGTCTCGGCGCGCGAGGGGGGGCCGCGCCAGCGAAGCGACGCCGTCGCGGCACAGAATCCGCCCCCCGGACACCGCGTCGAGCCGCGCGACTCGGTCGTCCTCTACTACCACCCATGAAGCGCCGGCCCGCGCCCGCGCCGGACGCGCCGTGGTCGGGCACAGGCCGGTTTCGCATCTGCCCCTCCATCCTGTCGGCCGACTTCTCCCGGCTGGCCGAGGAGATCGCGGACGTCGAGGCGGCCGGAGCGGATTTCATCCACGTCGACGTGATGGACGGGCAGTTCGTCCCGAACCTCACGTTCGGACCGATCGTGGTCGGAGGAATCCGGAAGTGGACGCGGCTTCCGCTGGACGTGCATCTGATGATCGCCGACCCGCTCCGCCACCTTCCCGCGTTCGCCGACGCGGGGGCGAACCACCTCATCGTCCACGTCGAAGCCGTCGACGATCCCGAGGCCGCCGCGCGGGCGATCCGCGCTCGGGGCCTCAGGGCGGGGCTCGCGATCAAGCCCTCCACGCCGCTCGACCGGCTCGCGCGCGCTCTCTCCCAATGCGACACCGCGCTCGTGATGACGGTGGAACCGGGGGCCGGGGGGCAGCCCTTCTTGCCGGGATCCCCGGACCGGATCGCCGCGATCCGCCGGGCGATCGACGCGGGCGGCTTCGACTGTCTCCTGGGAGTGGACGGAGGCATCGACGCTCGGACCGCGCCCATCGCCGCGGAGGCCGGCGCCGACTCGTTCGTGGCGGGGAACTCCATCTTCCACGCCCCCGATCCGCCCGCCGCGCTCCGAGCCATCCGGGCCTCGCTCCGGGGCCGGTGAACGCGCTCGTCACGGGAGGCGCCGGCTACATCGGGAGCATCGTCACCGAGGAGCTGGTCCGGGCGCGGCACTCCGCGATCGCGCTCGACGACCTCTCGACCGGGCATCGGGCGGCGGTGCCGCCGTTGGCCCTCTTGGTGCCGGGCGCGATCCAGGACCCGGAGCGGCTTCGGGAGGCGTTCACGACAAAGTCGATCGATTGCGTGATCCACCTCGCGGCCCGGTCGATCGCCTCCGAATCGGTGGCCGATCCGGAAGGATACCGGCGGGCGAACGTCGGGGCGGGCGCCGTCCTGCTCGACGCCATGCGGGAACACGGCGTGAAGCAGATCGTCTTCTCCTCGACCGCGGCCGTCTACGACGCCTCGGTGCCCATGCCGCTTCGCGAGGACTCCGCGCTCAGACCCTCGAATCCCTACGGCGAGACCAAGCTCCGATTCGAGGAGATGCTCCGGGAGCGGTCCGAGACCCAGGGGCTCCGGTTCGTGTCGCTCCGCTACTTCAACGTGGCCGGCGCCAGCATCGACCGGGGCGAAGACCACCGGAACGAGACTCACCTGATCCCCCTGGCGATCGACGCGGCGCGGGGCTCCTCGGGGCCGGTCCCGGTCTACGGCACCGACTACCCCACGCCCGACGGGACCGCGGTCCGCGACTACATCCACGTGCTGGACATCGCCGATGCCCACCTGCGCGCGATGCGCTACCTGGCCGAGGGCGGGGAGAGCGCCGTCCTGAATCTCGGGTCGGGCGAGGGCGCTTCCGTGCGCCGGGTGATCCGCGCGGTGGAGGAGGTGACGGGGCGCCCCGTCCCCACGCAGGACGCTCCCCGCCGCGCGGGGGATCCGCCCGTCCTGATTGCCTCGGCCGACAGAGCGCGACGCGTGTTAGGCTGGAACCGGCAGTTCGAAACGCTGGGCGAAATGGTCGAAACCGCGTGGGAGTGGCGGATGCGCTTCCCGGAGGGATACGTCGAATGAGCGATCACCAGAAGCGGAGCGACGACGAGTTGGAGCCGGACAAGATCCAGGAGCGGCTGGTGAAGATCCACGACGTTCCCGACATGGTCACGGGAACGATCCTGACCGACTTCCTGAAGTCCGACGGCATCCAGGCGACGCTTAAGCCCGTCGAGATCTCTGCCCTTCCCGGGGTGGAGTCGATGGGCCACGGGTACTGGGGACAGATCGAAGTGCTGGAGCGCGACGCGGCCCGGGCGCGCGAGCTGATCGAGGAATACCTGAAGGCACGCCCCGCCGGCACGGCGCGAGGCTACGCCCCGGACGACGGCGACCCCGAGGACGCGGCGTGAGGCCGCTTCCCAGCGCGCCTTCCAAAGCCGCACCCATCGCGTCCGACGCGACGCGGGAGACCCTGGTGGCCCGCGTGCGCGCCATGTCGGGGCGCACGGTCCTGGTGGTGGGCGACGTGATCCTGGACCGCTATCTCTGGGGCCGCGCCACGCGGGTGTCGCCGGAGGCGCCGGTCCTTGTCGTGGACGTGGAGAAAGACGAGCTTCGGCTGGGAGGCGCCGCCAATGTGGCGCACAACGTCCGCTCGCTCGGCGCCACGCCTGTCCTCTGCGGCATGCTCGGCGAGGACACCCCCGCCGCCGACTGCGCGCGGCTCCTCGCGGAGCGCGAGGTCGACCCGGTCACGGGGATCGTCCGGGACGGCCGGCGCCGCACCACGCTCAAGACCCGGATCATCGCCCACCAGCAGCAGGTCCTCCGCGCGGACGAGGAGTGCCGAGATCCGGTGCAGGGCGACGTGCGCGAGGCGCTCTGGCAGCGCATCGAGGCTGCGCTGCCCCGGGCCGAGGCGGTCGTCGTGAGCGACTACGGGAAGGGCGTCGTCACGCCCGAGCTGTTGGAACGGCTCCTTCCGGAGCTGGCCATGCGCGGCATCCCGACGGCGGTCGATCCGAAGGAAGAGAACTTCTTCCGCTATCGCGGCGTGACCGTCATCACTCCCAACCTGGCCGAGGCGTCGCAGGCCTGGGGTCGCCGGATCCAGGGCGCGGACGCGCTCCTGGAAGCGGGATTTGGCTTGCGCGAGCGGCTCGCTTCGGGCTCGGTGCTGATCACGCGCGGCGAGGAGGGGATGTCGCTCTTCACCGCGGAGGGGCACACCCACTTTCCCACCCGGGCGCGGGAGGTCTTCGACGTGACGGGAGCGGGCGACACCGTGGTGGCCACGATGGGCGCCGCCCTCGCGGCGGAGGCCTCGCTTCCGGAGGCCTGCGTGCTCGCGAACCATGCGGCGGGTCTGGTGGTCGCGCACGTCGGGACGGCCGTGGCGACCCGGAGCGAGCTGATCGGCTCGCTGGAGGACCTGGCAATTGGGTGAGATCCTCTCGTTCGAGGAGGCGCTCCGGCGGCGCGCCGCCGCGCGCGTTTTGTCGCAGACGTTCGTCTTCACGAACGGATGCTTCGACATCCTTCATCCCGGGCACATCGCCCTGCTTCACCACGCCAGGCGCCAGGGCCATTACCTGCTCGTCGGCGTGAACTCGGACCGCTCGGTTCGCGCGCTCAAGGGGGCCGGCCGCCCGGTGCTGCGGGACGGCGACCGGGCCTTGGTCCTGGCCGCCCTCGCCGACGTGGACGGGGTCTTCATTTTCGACGAGGAGACGCCGCTCAAGGCCATCGAGGCGCTGAAGCCGGACGTGCTGGTGAAGGGCGGCGACTACAGGCCCGAGGATGTGGTGGGCCGGAGCGCGATCGAAAAGGCGGGTGGGCGTATCGAGATCTTCCCGCTCGTCGCCGGCCATTCGTCGAGCCGGCTCCTGGGCCCGGTCCGGCAGGACGCGCCGGCGCCGCGCGGAGGGTGAAGCTGAAGCGCGGGGACCGCAGGGAGTGGCGCCCCCTCTCGTTCCGGAGGTCACCATGATCGAAGCCATTGCGGTAATCCTCGTCATCATGTGGCTGCTCGGGATGCTGACGCACTACACCATGAACGGTCTGATTCACCTCCTGCTGATCATCGCCGTCATCGCGATCCTCCTCCGCCTGATCCGGGGGCGGCGGGGCTAACACGGGCCGCATCTCGTCGTTCGCGAGTACCCAGCCCCCGGCGCTCCGCCGGGGGCTCTCTCTTTCGGGCTGGTCCGGGCGCCGGCGGGGGGATTGACAGGGTCGGTCCGGCGTAGCTAAGCTGTTGCACTCTAACGGCGTATCGTGAAACGTCGCCACAGCCATCCGGCCCAGGGTATCGCGGCGAGCGGCTCGAAGCTCCCGCCGCACGACTCTGACTCCGGCCGCTTCTACCCCCGAAGGAGGGATGCCTCGAGTGAAACGTCCGAGCCGAGTGGTCATCATGGGCGCCGGAGGGCGCGATTTTCACAATTTCAACACGTTCTTCAAGAACCGCCCGGAGTACCAGGTGGTCGCGTTCACGGCGTCGGCTCAAATTCCGGGAATCGACGACCGCCGCTATCCGCGGTCTCTTGCCGGAAAGCTCTACCCCAAGGGGATACCCATCCGCTCGGAGCTGGAGCTGCCGGAACTGGTTCAGGAGCACGAGGTGGACCTGGTCGTCTTCGCCTACAGCGACGTCTCCCACGAATACGTGATGCACAAGGCGTCGTGGGTGGCCAGCCTGGGTCTGGGTCCGGACTTCATGATCCTGGGACCCCGGAGCACGATGATCCAGAGCCGCGTTCCGGTCATCGCGGTCAACGCGGTGCGGACCGGCTCGGGCAAGAGCCAGACCACGCGCAAGGTGTGCGAGCTCTTGAAGGCGATGGGGAAGCGCGTCGTGGCGATCCGGCATCCGATGCCGTACGGGGAGCTGGGGCGCCAGGGCGTGCAGCGCTTCGCCACGTACGCCGATCTGGAACGGCACCACTGCACGATCGAGGAGCGCGAGGAATACGAGCCGCACTTGGACCGCGGCACGATCGTCTACGCGGGCGTGGACTACGCCGAGATCCTGGCCGCCGCCGAGAAGGAGGCGGACGTGATCGTGTGGGACGGCGGGAACAACGACTTCGCGTTCTACCGTCCGGACCTCCAGATCGTGGTTGCCGATCCGCACCGCCCTGGGCACGAGCGCTTGTACCATCCCGGCGAGATCAACACGAGGATCGCGCACGTCGTCGTGATCAACAAGATCGGCACGACCGACTACGCCAACGTCGAGGCCGTGCGCGCCTCGGTCCAGCAATTGAATCCCTCGGCCGTGATCGTGGACGCCGCCTCGCCGATCTCGGTGGACCGTCCCGAGCTGATCCGCGATCGCCGCGCCCTGGTGATCGAGGACGGTCCGACGCTCACCCACGGCGAGATGAAATACGGGGCGGGCGTGATCGCGGCCAAGCGCCACGGCGCGCGGGAGATCGTGGACCCGCGCCCCTGGCTGGTGGGCGACATGCGCGACACGTTCCGCCAGTATCCGAACATCGGCGCGCTCCTCCCCGCGATGGGCTACTCCGCCGAGCAGCTCCGGGACATGGAGCGGACCATCAACGCGTGCGAGTGCGACGTGGTGGTGATCGCCACCCCCATCGATCTCCGGAGGCTCATCGACATCAAGCATCCCGCCGTGCGCGTCGGCTACGAGCTGGAGGAGATCGGCAGGCCGAAGCTGGAGGACGTGCTGGGCGAGTTCTTCGCCCGGGGCACGGCCAAGCGCCCGGCGGAGAAGAAGAAGGCGGGCGCGCGGCCTGCGTCGCGCGGGCGCGTGGCGCGGGCTGCCAAGAAGCCGCCGTCGCGGCCGGCGCCGAAGCGGGGACGCGGGTGAACCTGCACGAATACCAGGGGAAGGAGCTGTTCCGCGCGGCGGGGATCCCGGTGCCGCCCGGGGAGACGGCCAGGAACGCGGAAGAGGCGGTGGCCATCGCCGACCGCCTCGGCTACCCCGTCGTGGTGAAGGCGCAGGTCCTGATCGGCGGCCGGGGCAAGGCCGGCGGAGTGAAGGTGGCGCGCGGTCCCGAGGACGCGCGGCGCGAGGCGGGGCGCATCCTGGGCATGGACATCCGGGGGCACGCCGTCCGCCAGGTGCTGATCACGCCGGCCACCGACATCGAAAAGGAGCTCTACGCGGGGATCGTTCTCGACCGGAAGGCCGAGACGCCGCTTCTCATGGTGAGCCCCGACGGCGGCGTGGACATCGAGGAGGTGGCGCGGACCCGCCCCGACCGGATCCTCCGCCTCCACCTCGATGCCCGAGGGCTCCCGGCGTACCGCGCCCGCGCGGCGGCCCGGTTCCTCGATCCGCGCTTCGCCATCCAGAGGCGGATCGCGCCGATCCTGGCCCAGCTGGCGCGGGTCTACGCGGACCAGGATGCCTCGCTCGCCGAGATCAACCCGCTGGTGACCACGCCGGGCGGCGAGGTCCTGGCGCTGGACGCCAAGGTGGTGCTGGACGACAACGCGCTCGACCGCCACCCCGACCTGGCGCTGATGCGCGACCCGGGGGCCGAGGACCCGGGCGAGGTGGAAGCGCGGGAGCGGGGGCTCTCGTACGTGCGCCTGGACGGCACCATCGGATGCGTCGTGAACGGCGCCGGCCTCGCCATGGCCACGATGGACCTGATCCAGTTTCACGGCGGAAAGCCGGCCAACTTCCTGGACATCGGCGGCTCGTCCAATCCCGAGAAGGTGACCGCGGCGATGAACATCCTGGCGCGGGACGCGCGCGTGCGGGCGGTCCTCTTCAACATCTTCGGCGGGATCACGCGGTGCGACGACGTGGCGCGCGGGCTGTTGACGGCGCTAGACCGGATCGGGATGAGGCTTCCGATCGTGATCCGTCTGACCGGGACGAACGAGAAGGAGGCTCGCGACCTCCTCTCCTCGCGCGGCATGACGGCGCTCTCCGACATGGACGAGGCGGTGCGCGCCGTGATCGCCCGCGCGGCGGAGGCGGCGTGAGCATCCTCATCGATCGCGGCTCCCGCGTCCTGGTGCAGGGGATCACGGGACGGGACGGCTCGTTCCACGCGAAGCAGATGAAGGAATACGGGACGCGGGTCGTCGCGGGCGTCACGCCCGGGAAGGGCGGGACCCAGATGGGCGGGATCCCGGTCTTCGACTCGGTGGAAGAGGCGGTGGCCAAGACCAAGGCGGACGTCTCGGTCATCTACGTCCCGGCCGCTCTCGCGCAGGATGCCATCTACGAATCGGTCGACTCCGAGATCCCGCTGGTGGTCTGCATCACCGAGGGGATCCCGGTGCGCGACATGGTCGAGGTGGCCCGCTATCTCAAGGGCCGCTCCACGCGCCTGGTCGGGCCGAATTGTCCGGGTCTTATCTCACCGGGGCGGTCGAAGGTGGGGATCATGCCCGGCTTCATCCACACGCCCGGGCGGATCGGGCTCGTCAGCCGGAGCGGCACGCTCACCTACGAGGTGGTCTGGCAGCTCACGCGGGCCGCCATGGGCCAGTCCACCTGCATCGGGATCGGAGGAGACCCGATCATCGGCACCCGCTTCACCGACGCGCTCGCGCTCTTCCAGGCGGACGACGCCACGGACGCGGTGGTGATGATCGGTGAGATCGGCGGAACGGACGAGGAGGACGCCGCGGCGCTGATCGAGTCCACGATGACGAAGCCTGTGGTCGCGTTCATCGCGGGGCAGACGGCCCCGCCGGGAAAGCGGATGGGCCACGCCGGGGCGATCGTCTCGGGCGGCTCGGGAACGGCGCGGGAGAAGATGGCCCGGCTGGAGCAGGCGGGGGTCCCGGTCGCGAAGGTGCCCTCCGAGATTCCGCGGCTCGTCGCGGAGGCGCTCGCGCGGCGGCGGCCGAAGCTCCGCGTGGTGGCCGGCAGGGCGGCGGCGGCGAAGAAGAAGCGCGTGAGGGCGCCGGTGAAAAAGAAGCGCGCGCCGGTGGCGGCGAAGAAGAAGCGCGCTGCCTCCGGCAAGCGGCGGACCGCCTCGAAGGCGAGCGCCAAACGGCGGCGCTGATGCCGCGGGCATGGCCGTGACGCTCCTCCACGGCCGCGAGGCGCTGGCCTGGGGCGCCGCCCATGGCGGCGCCTCGTTCTTTGCGGCCGCGTCGCTCGCGGCGGCGGGGATGGACGGCGCCCTGGCGGAGGAGACGCGCACCCGGGGCGGCGCGGTCGTGGACGCGGGAAGCGCGGCCGCGGCGCTCTCGGCGGCCCTCGACGCGGCGGTCCGGGGTGCCGTGAGCGTGGCAGCGCTCGGGGGCGGCGACCTCCCCTCGGCGGCGCCCCTGATCGCACGCGCGGTCCGGGAGCGGGTCCCGCTCGTGATTCTCGTCGAGGGGGCGTGGACGGGATCCGCGGTTGAACCCGAGGGGGCCGCGCAGCGGGAATTGTCTTTGCTTCGCTGGATCTCCGATCCGGCGCCCGCGCTCTACGCGCCCGCGTCGGCCGACGAGGCGTATGCCCTCGCCCGCGCGGCGGCGCTCGCGGCGCGGGCGGGCGGCGCGCCCGTGGGGCTATACCTCGACGCGGCTCTCGCCTCGCTGCGCGAGCCGGTGGAGACGGCGGAGGCGAGGGACGCGGTGCCGTCGCGCGGGGGCGCGGCGCTGCCGGCCGCCGCGGCGCTGCCGGCACTCGCGGCGCTGCCCGAAGCGGAGCTTTATCGGACGCGCGACGCCTCGGTGCTGGCCGTCGCGGCGGGGATCGCCGCGCGCGCCGCGCGCACGGCGGTCCGCGTGGCGCGGGAGCGGGGCACGCGCGCCGGGCTGATCCGGCTGATCCGCCTGTGGCCGCTGCCCGACGCGGAGTTGGCGGCGTCGGCGGAGCGGGCGCAGCGGGTCGTGGTAGCCGAGCTGAACGAAGGGCAGCTCTGGGAGCCGCTGGCGGCGCGACTTCACTCGGGCGAACGGCGTCCGGTGGTCCGATCGCTCGCCGAGCCCGGCGCGGGAGCGCTCCCGCCGGAGCGGATCCTCGCCGCGCTCCTCGACGAAGCGGCGTGAGCGAGGGCGCGATCGAGCGCGGGGCGCGGGACACGATCGGGAGGCGGGGCATCGCGATTCGCCTCGCCGGGGAGGCGGCTCACGGGCTCCTCTTCGCCGGGTACGTGCTGGCGGATGCGGCGCTCCTGGAGCGGCGCGCCGTAGCGCACATGCCGACGCTGGGGGCCGCGGCGCGCGGCGACGTGAGCGGCGGCGCGATCCGGATCGGGGCGGAGCCCGGCGAGTACCCGCTCGTGGATCAAGCCGATTGCCTGCTCGTGACGTCGGTGGCCGGGATGCGGCGGTACGGCGGCGGACTGGCGCCCGGGGGTCGGGTCATCGCCGAGGAGTCGCTTCCCGCCCTTCCCGAATTCGCGATCGCGCTCCCTTTGGTGCGGACGGCGATCGAGACCGGCGGGACGCCGCTCGTTGTGGACCTGGTCGCGGCGGCGGTGGTGACCGAAATGACCGGCGCGGTGAGCCGGCGCGCGCTCCAGGAGGCCGCGGCCAGGCTGCTCCCGGCGCGCGGCCGCCCGGCGGGACTGGCCGCGCTGGACGCAGGGATCGAGCTTGGTAAGCGGCGGCTCCGCGCGTGAGCGCGCGCGGCCGCCCGATGCCGTTTCTATCGATGAAGGGGGTCTGACTTGGAAGAGACGCTATTCATGATCAAGCCGGACGCCGTCCGGCGCGGAAAGATCGGCGCCATCCTGGGGGAGGTGGAGCGGGCGGGGTTCGAGATCCTCGCGATCCGGATGGTGCGCCTGAAACCGGATGAAGCCCGCCGCTTCTACGCGGTGCACGAGGGAAAGCCTTTCCTCGACGACCTCGTCGCGTTCATGTCGTCGGGGCCCGCGGTGCCGGTCCGGCTCCGTCGCGCGGACGCGATCCGAATGCTTCGCGACCTGATCGGCGCGACCGACCCCAAGGAGGCGAAGCCGGGCACGATCCGGGCGCTCCATGCGGAGAGCAAGCAACTGAACGCCGTGCACTCGTCGGACTCGCCCGAGTCTGCGGCGATCGAGATTCCATTCTTTTTCGATGCCGCCGGGGCCCTTCGATAATCTATAGGTAAGACATGCAGATCAACCTTCGAGAGCTTGCCCAGGGTCAGACCCGCCTGGAAATGGAACTTACGGGAGAATCGGTGGGCATCACGCCGGCCGACGTCGCCCTGACGGGACCCCTGCGCCTCCAGATGAACCTGGACCGGCGGGGCGAGGAGATCTGGATCCGGGGCGCCATCCAAGCCACGGCGCGCCAGGAATGTAGCCGGTGCCTGGCCGACGTTCCGGAGAATCTCGAATTGGACTTCGATGTCTTCTGTGCTAAGGTCCAGAATCCTCACGTCGAGAGCCATCCGGCGTTGGATGAAGAGGATGGCGGGGTCCACTTCCACGACGGCCGCACGCTTTCCATCGACGAGGAGATCCGCGAAGCGGTCATTCTGGGGCTCTCCATGAAGCCGCTCTGCCGGGAGGCCTGCAGGGGCCTCTGCCCGCAGTGCGGCGAGGATCGGAACGCCGGCCCCTGCCGCTGTGAACGGAATGGAATGCGGGTCGCGGCAGATTCCGCCCCGACGGGCCCCAGCGCCCAGCCACGAGAGGAATGACGAACCATGGCCGTACCCAAGAGAAGGCATTCGAGCACGCGCGGGAAGAAGCGCCGGACCAACTGGAAGCTTCACATGCCGTCCCGCTCGCTCTGTTCGCATTGCAGCCAACCCAAGCTGCCGCACCGCGTCTGCAGACACTGCGGCTACTACGCCGGCGAAGAGGTGATCGCGCGGGAGGGTCTCCGGGCTTCGTAGGACATCCACGTCCATGACCACGAGCCAGCAAGGGAACGGACCGGTCATCGGGGTGGATGCGATGGGCGGAGATCTGGCGCCCCGCGTCGTGATCCAGGGCGTCCTCGAGGCCCTCGCCGAGCCCGGCGTCGCGTTCGACGTGGCGCTGATCGGCGACGAGCGCGAGATCCTGGCCGAAGCGACGCGCCTCGGCGTCCAGAACCGCCTCCCCCGGGTGATCCACGCCGCGGAAGTCATCGAGATGGCCGAGTCGGCCGCGCAGAGCGTCCGGAAGAAGCGAGACTCGTCCATCAACGTCGCGGCGCGCCTTCACAAGAGCGGCGAGACCGACGCCCTGGTCTCCGCGGGCAACACCGGAGCGGTCGTCGCCGCCGCGCTCTTCGAGATGGGGCGCATCGCGCAGATCCACCGGCCCGCCATCGCCACCGTCCTCCCCACGCCGCAGGGCAACGTGGTGATCCTGGACGTCGGCGCCACCTCCGACTGCAAGCCGTCCCATCTCTACCAATTCGGGGTCATGGGCAGCATCTACGCGCGCCTGGTGCTGGGGATCGAGCGCCCGCGCGTCGGGCTGTTGAACATCGGCGAGGAGGCGGAGAAGGGGAGCGAGCTCTACTACGAGGCGCACCAGCTCCTGAAGCGGAGCCCGATCCACTTCGTCGGGAACGTGGAGGGGAAGGACATCATCCTGGGAACCGCCGACGTGGTGGTGTGCGACGGCTTCGTCGGGAACGTCCTCCTCAAGTTCGCCGAGAGCGTCATTCCCAGCCTCTCCACCATGATCAAGGACGAGATAAGCGCCCACCCGCTCAGCATGACGGCCGGCCTCCTCCTGAAGCCGGCGTTCCGCCGGCTGAAACGCCGCCTGGACTACGCCGAGGTGGGGGGCGCGCCGCTTCTGGGCGTGGAAGGGAATTGCATCATCGCGCACGGCCGGTCCAATCCCAGGGCGATCAAGAACGCGATCAAGGTAGCCGCGCGGTGCGTCGAGGCCCACGTCGCGGACTCGATCCGCCAGGAGCTGGAGCGCTTGACGCCGGCGGCCGCATGATCGCGGCTCCGCGCGACGTGCACATCATCGGCACCGGCTCCTTCACTCCCGAGCGCATCCTCACGAACAAGGACCTGGAGCAGATCGTCGATACGTCGGACGAGTGGATCACCAGCCGCACCGGCATCAAGGAGCGGCGGATCTCCGATCCGGAGACCCCCTCCTCCGTGCTCGCCACCGAGGCCGGGAAGCGCGCGCTGGCCGACGCCGGGATCGACGGGTCGGAGCTGGATCAGATCATCGTCGGGACCGTGACCGGGGACCGGATCTTCCCGTCCACCGCCTGCCTCGTGCAGGACAATCTGGGCGCGACCAGGGCCCACGCGTTCGACGTCTCCGCGGCCTGCGCGGGGTTCTTGTACGGCATTTCCGTGGGTTCGAACGCCATCCGCTCGGGATCGGCGGGGACCGTGCTGGTGATCGGCGTGGAGACCCTGTCGCGGATCGTGAACTGGACGGACCGGAACACGTGCGTCCTCTTCGGCGACGCGGCGGGCGCCATGGTGCTTCGCTCCACGGGAGCCCCGGGCGGCATCCTCGCGACCTGCCTCCACAGCGACGGCTCGCTGGTCCACCTGCTCGAGATGCCGGCGGGAGGGTCCCTTCGCCCGCCGTCTCACGAGACGGTCGACCAGCGCCTCCACACGATCACGATGAGCGGGAACGACGTCTTCAAGCACGCGGTGCGCGCCATGGAGTCGGTCGCGCTCGAGTGCCTGGAACAGGCCGGCCACTCGGCCGGAGAGCTGGACCTGCTCGTGCCGCATCAGGCGAACCTCCGCATCATCGACGCCACGGCGCGCCGGCTGAATCTTCCCATGGAGAAAGTGTTCGTGAACCTGGACCGCTACGGCAATACCTCCTCGGCATCGATTCCGCTCGCCGTGGACGAGGCGAGGCGCGCGGGCCGGATCAAGGACGGGGACCTGGTCGAGCTGGTGACCTTTGGCGGCGGGTTCACGTGGGCCGCGTCGGTGGTCGAATGGTAGGGACGGCGTTCCTCTTTCCCGGGCAGGGCTCCCAGAGCGTCGGCATGGGCCGGGCGCTGGCGGAGCGCTACCCCGAGGCGCGCGCCGTTTTCGAGGAGGCGGACATGGTCCTGGGCATCAAGCTCTCCGCTCTCTGCTTCAAGGGCCCGGAGGAGGAGCTGGTCAAGACCGAGAACACGCAGCCCGCCCTCTTAGCCACGAGCATCGCGGCGTACCGCGTGCTCCAGGCGAAGGGCGTCGCTCCGTCGGCGGCCGCGGGCCACAGCGCGGGCGAATATGCGGCGCACGTGGCCGCGGGCACCTTCCCCTTCGCGGACGGGCTCCGCCTGATCCGGGCGCGCGGCGAGGCGATGGCCCTTGCCGGGCGCGAGCGCCCGGGCGCGATGGCGGCGGTGCTGGGGCTGGATCAAGCCCAGATCGGCGAGGTGCTCCAGGCGGTCGGCGCGCCCGACGATCTCGCGGCCGCGAACTACAATTCGCCGGGGCAGGTTGTCCTCTCGGGCACGCCCGAAGCATTGGCGCTCGGGGTGGAGGAGGCGAAGCGGCGGGGCGCGAAGAAGGTGGTGCCGCTGAGCGTGAGCGCCGCGTTCCACTCTCCGCTGATGGCCGCGGCCGCCCGCTCGCTGGCCGCGGCGCTGGACCAGGTGGCGTTCGCGCGCGGCCGCTTCCCGGTGTACGCGAACGTCTCGGCGGCTCCGGTGCGGGAGCCCGAGGAAGCGCGCGCCTCGCTGAAGGCGCAGCTGCTGAAGCCGGTGCTCTGGGAGCAGACGATGCGCGCCCTTCTGCGGGACGGCGCCGACCGTTTCGTCGAGGTCGGAAACGGAAGGGTGCTGCGCGGTCTGGTCCGCGGGGTCGACAAGGGCGCGGCCCTCTTCGGCTCGCAGGATCCCGACGAGCTGGAAGCGGCGGCCGCCTCGCCGGCCCCTGCCTCTGCCGCGGCGCGAGTGAAGAGTTGAGCGGACGCTTCGACGGAAAGGTCGCCGTGGTGACCGGCGGCGGCAAAGGGATCGGCCTCGCCGTCTCCAGGCGGTTCGCGGCGGAGGGGGCCAGGGTAGTCCTCTCCGGTCGCGACCAAGCCGCGCTCGAGGCAGCGGCGGCGGGGATCCGTTCGGAAGGCGGGGAGGCTCTCCCGGTGGTGGCCGACACCGCGAAGACCGGAGAAGCTGAGCGGCTTTGCGACGCGACGCTTGAGGCGTACGCGCGAGCCGACATCCTGGTCAACAACGCGGGCGTGACGCGGGACGGGTTGCTTCTCCGGATGAGCGACGAGGACTGGGACGTGGTCCTGGATACCAACCTCAAGGGGGCGTTCCGATGCATCCGGGCCTTCGCCCGCCCGATGGTGAAGCAGCGGTGGGGAAGGATCGTGAACGTCTCGTCGGTGATCGGGTTGATCGGGAACGCCGGCCAGGCCAACTACGCCGCTTCCAAGGCCGGCCTCCTGGGGCTCACGAAGTCCGTTGCTAAGGAGTTGGCATCACGTCATATTACGGTGAACGCCGTGGCGCCCGGATTCATCGAGACGGCGATGACCCAGGGCCTGTCGGAGAAGGTTCGGGAGGGCCTGGGGGCCCAGATTCCGCTCGGGAGGCTGGGGAGCCCGGATGACGTGGCGCACGCGGTGGCCTTTTTGTGCTCCGAGGACGCCGCGTACGTGACGGGGCAGGTGCTGCCGGTCGACGGCGGCATGGTGATGTAGGCGCGTCCCGGAGGGTCGGGACGAATCTAAAGGGGGAGGTGACCCTGGAAATGGCAGCTTTCAGCGAAGATCGCGTGAAGCAGATCATCGTGGATCAGTTGGGCGTGGCGCCCGAGCAAGTGACGCCCGAAGCGTCGTTTATCGACGATCTCGGCGCCGACTCGCTGGACACGGTGGAGCTGGTGATGGCCCTCGAGGAGGCATTTGATATCGAGATCCCCGACGAGGACGCGGAGAAGATGACCACCGTGGCGGACGCGGTGAAGTACCTGGAATCGCACGTACCCAAGAACGCCTGACAGGAGTCGCGCGCCAGCTCCGGGCGCGACGAGGGCCGGGCGGGCAACAACCAGCGGAAGGGAGCGGAACAAAACGAATGATGCGTCGTGCGGTGGAGCCGCGCCGGGTGGTGGTCACGGGCATGGGGGTCATTTCCCCGCTCGGATCCGATCTCGAAGATTTCTGGAAGCGGCTCCTGGCGGGCGAGTCGGGGATTGGCCCCGTCACGCGCTTCGACATCACCGAGTACGACACGCGATTCGCGGGCGAGGTGAAGGACTTCCGGGCCGAGAACTACATGGACCGGAAGGACGCGCGCCGGGCGGACCTCTTCGTTCAGTACGCCATCGCGGCCAGCCGCACGGCCGTCGCCCAAGCGAAAATCGCGAACGGCAACATTGATCCCACGCGCTACGGCGTGGTGATCGGCTCGGGAATCGGGGGGATCGCCACCTTCGAGGACCAGCACAAGAACCTCATGGAGAAGGGTCCCTCCCGCGTGAGTCCCTTCTTCATTCCCATGATGATCTCGGACATGGCGTCGGGCATGGTGTCGATTCAATTCGGCGCCAAGGGCCCCAACTACTGCACGGTGTCCGCCTGCTCCTCGGGCGCGCACGCGGTCGGAGACGCCTTTCGGATCATCCAGCGAGGGGAAGCGGACGTGATGATCACGGGAGGCAGCGAGGCTCCCATTACCCCGGTCGCGTTCGCGGGGTTCTGTTCCATGAAGGCGATGTCCACGCGCAACGACGATCCGACCCGGGCTTCGCGCCCCTTCGACTCCGAACGAGACGGTTTCGTGATGGGGGAAGGCGCTGGAATTCTCGTGCTCGAGGATTACGAGCACGCGAAGAAGCGCGGCGCGGCCGCTCTGGCGGAGATCGTCGGTTACGGCGCAACGGGAGATGCCTATCACATGACCGCGCCCGCCCCCGAGGGTGAGGGTGCGGCGCGGGCCATGAGGGCGGCCGTCTGCGACTCGGGTTTGTCCCTGGAGTCGTTCGGCTACATGAACGCCCACGGCACCTCCACGCCACTCAACGATAAGTCGGAAACACAAGCCATCAAGTCGGTGTTCGGGGAGCATGCGAAGAAGCTGGCAATCAGCTCGACGAAGTCGATGACCGGCCATCTTCTCGGGGCGGCCGGGGGCCTGGAGACGATCATTTGCGTCCTTGCCCTCATGCGCCAGATCCTTCCCCCCACGATCAACTATGAGCACCCCGATCCCGACTGTGACCTCGACTACGTCCCCAACACTGCACGCCCGGTCGAGCTGCAGTCCGCCCTGACGAATTCTCTGGGCTTTGGTGGGCACAACGTCACCCTGGCGCTGTCGAGGATCGTGGCATAAGGCGGGGCCCGCGGGCCCCGATACCTGTGAAATTCATTCGAAAGCTGTTGGGACTGGACGCACCGAAGCCTCCGGTCCGCGCCGGACGTGATCGTGATTTCGATCTGCGCGGGCTGGAACGGATCCTTCATTACGAGTTCAAAGACCCGGCGCTCGCGCGCCAGGCGATGACCCATCGGTCGTATCTCCACGCCACTCCCGGGCGGAGCGGCGAGTCCAACGAGCGCATGGAGTTTCTGGGCGACTCGGTGGTCGGGCTGGTGGTGAACGAGTTCCTCTACAAGAAGTTCACCAAGCTGCGCGAAGGCGAGCTCACGAAGATGAAGTCGCTGCTCGTGAGCCGCGTGATTCTCTCCCGCTCGGCGAATCAGCTCGGCCTGGGCCACTACATCCTCCTCTCGGAGGCGGAGAAAGGCTCGGGAGGGCGGGATCGCGCCTCGATTCTTGCGGACACGCTCGAGGGGATCATCGGCGCCATGTATCTGGACGGCGGCATTGAGGTGGCCCGGAAGCTGACCGAGAGGCTCCTCCTCCGGGAAGTGAACGTCATCCTCAGCGACGCCAACCTGGCCAACTACAAGAGCATGCTCCAGGAATACGTGCAGGGAGAGTTCAAGTCGCATCCGCAGTACCGCATCTCCAGCGAATACGGCCCCGACCACCAGAAGATGTTCACGGTCGAGGTGGTGGTGAGCGGAAAGACGTTCGGCCGCGGGCACGGCAGCAACAAGAAGGAGGCCGAGCAGGAAGCGGCGCGCGACGCCTTGTTCCACTTCGAGAAGCTGGCCCGCCCCGGCCAGGAGACCGCCGAGGAGGGCACTCCCGCCGACGCCAAGCGCCGCCGGAGGCGCGGCGGACGGGGGCGGCGGAATGGGCGCGACGGGCGCGACGGGCGCGGCCGGGAAGGCGGATCGTCGGGGCCGGAAGCGGCTTCGGCAGCGGGCGGCTCGCAGACGGGGCGCCGCGGCGGAGAGCACCGGGAGCGCCGCGAGCGTCATCGCGACCGGGAGTCGGGTCGCGAGCGCGACACGGAGCGGGGATCGGAGACGGTCCGGGATTCGGCGCCGTCGCGCGATCGGGAGTACCCGCGGGATCGGGAGCCCTCCCGCGAGAGGGAACACTCGCGGGATCGCGAGTATCCGCGCGACCGGGAGTCGCCGCGCGACCGGGAGGCTGGGGGGGAGAGTGAGACGCCCCGCGACCGGGAGTATCCTCTGGACCGGGCGGATCGGGGCGACCGGGGTGACCGAAGCGACCGGGGCGACCGAGAGTATCCTCAGGACCGGGGCGAACGACAGACGCCGCGCGACCGGGAGCCGTCTCGTCCCGAGGGGACGTCCCTGCCGGACGCCCCCGGCACGCCGCATGAGGGCTCGGATACGGGCCGCGGAGGTCCATTCGCCGCGAGTCGATTGCACGCGGAGCCTTAGACTGTTATAATCCACGCATCGTCTCGAGAGGGGAGGATGGCCGTCCGGCCATCCTCGTCCTTTTTCAGGGAGACGATTCGTGACCGTAGCTCAGCCCCGCGTTAAAGCTGTCGCACTCCTCCTCACCGCACTGGCCTCCTCGATCGCGAGCGTTTCGGCCGCGACGGATTTCACCTCGTATCCGACGGACCGCGTCCGATTCGGGCTCCTTGCGCACTCGGCCCTGTCGGAGGGCGAAGGGGACGCCTCCGCCGCGATCGCCTGGGCCGAGTCGCTCGCCTTCGCCGATCCGGGGAGCGCCTACGGGTGCGCCCGGGCGGCGACCCTGTACGAGGCGATCGGCCAGGACGACGAGGCGCTCGTATGGGGCGACCGCGCTCTCGCGCGCGACAGCGTGAACCTGGACGCGGCGATGCTGGTGGCCCGGATGCACCTTCGCGGCGGCGAGAGCGACATTGCCGCCCAGGTGCTGACCCCGCCGCTCCGGCAGCTCGGCGCTCCGCCCGAGGCCTACGCGCTCCGGGCGCTGGCGCACGAGCTCTCGCGCCGCTACGACGCGGCCCTCGCGGATCTCCGGCGCACGGACGAGCTTCTCCCCGACTTCGCCTGGATCGCGACCGGCATCCTGGGGCTGGCGCTGGAAGACGGGCGCCTGGACGAAGCCTCCCAGGCCCTCCGGATCTCCCTGGATCTGCGCGGCGACGACCCGCGCGTGCTGCATCTGGGCATCACCCTTGCGCGGCGCCTGGACGATCCGACGCTGGAGGAGACGCTGCTGCGCACGATCGCCGTTCAGCCCGCGGCCAGGCCGACCGACATCGCCGCCTACGCCTCCTTCCTGGTCCGGACCGGCCGGGAGGCCGGCTTCAAGCGGCTCCTCACCTGGGCGGCCGAGCGGGGCGCCATGCCCGAGGGCGACCTTCGCGTCGAAACCGGCCAGGTGCTGGTGCGCGAGGGGTACTATGGCGCGGCGCTCGAGACGGTGCGCCCCATGAAGCGGGATCCGCGCGCGCTGCCGGTGCGCGCGCGCGCGTACGTCTCGCTGGGCGACGACCGGAAGGCGCTCGATTGCTACCGCCGCATCCCCCCGGAACGGACCCTCTCGCGTGAGGAATCGCTCGCCGTCGCGTACCTGGAAATTCGGGTCGGCGACCGCGCCCGCGGGGTCGAGACCCTGGAGCACGCGCGCGCGGCGCGGCTCGACACCCCCCGTCAGGTCCTGGCCGCGAGCCTGTGCTACTCTTTGCTCGGCTATCCGGACGAGGCGGTCGCTCTGATTCGCGACGCCGCGTCCCGAGGCGTTTCGAGCCCCTCGGTCCTCGAGCTCCTGGGCTCGGCCGCCGGCGCCCTCGGGGATTCGCTCGTAGCCCAGTGGGCGTTCGAACGGATGCGCGGGCTGGGGAAGGAGACGTCCGAGTGCCTCTACTTTCTCGCGTCGGCGGAGCTGGCCCAGGGACGCGCGGAGGCGGCTCTGGCCACCCTGGAGCGGGCCGTCCAGCTGGATTCCCGGAACGGCAGGGCCCTGCTTCTCTTGGGCAAGCTCCGGAGCGCCCGCGGCCACCTGGAACTGGCTCGGGAAGCGCTGCGATCCGCGGCCAGTTGCCCCGAGACGGTGCACGAGGCAAATGTCGCCTTGGTAAAGGTTTGTCGCAGCCTTCGACTGGATACCGAGGCTCGCGAGGCGGCGTCGAAAGCCCGCGGCAGCCGGCCCCGTCCACCGTCCGGCCTCACCCTATTCCAAAGCCGCTAACCCCCGGGAATCCAGGAACCTGCCATGCCGTGGCGGGGTACCCCTGGCTAGTCCGGAGCCCAACGTGCCCATCGAGCCCCTTCGATTGAAAAAGCTCGACCCTCTCGCCGAGCTGAGTGATGAAGACGTCATGGAGCGCTGTGCCCAGGGCTCCGAGGCGGCCTTCCGTACGCTCGTGCAGCGGTATCGGTCTCGAATCATGAATCTGGTCTGTCGCTTCATCAACGACCGGGACCGGGCCGAGGAGATCGCCCAGGAGGTTTTCCTTCGCGTCTTCCGAAATCGCGAGCGCTACCGAAAGAGCGGGAAATTCTCGACGTGGATCTTCACCATCGCCGTGAATCTGACGAAGAACGAAATCCGGAGCCGGGTCCGGCATCGCGGCACGTACAGCCTGGACGCCATGGACGAGGAGTCCGGCGGCCAGGGGCTTCCATTCCCCGACTGGAAGCCGCTGCCCGATCAGGACCTGAATGCGCGCGAGATCCAGCAGAAGGTCGCCGACGCGCTTCGGAAAATCCCCCCGCGCTACCGCGAGGCGGTGGTTCTCCGGGACGTGGACGGTCTCAGCTACGAAGAGGTGGGTGAGATCCTCCGCATCCCGGGAGGCACCGTGCGTTCGCGGATCAATCGCGCGCGACTGATGCTGAAAGAGCGGCTGAAGCCCTACTTGAAACTGGAGGATGTATGAACTGCCGGTCCGCGGAACACCTCTTCTCGTCCTTCATCGAGGATGAACTGAGCCAGAAAGAGCGCGGCTCGCTCGAATCCCATCTGGCCGAGTGCCGCCGCTGCTCCGCGGCCGTCGAGGAGCTTCGGACGACCGTCGAGCTCGTGGCCGCGCTTCCGTCGTACGAGCCGGGTCCCCACTTCGAAGAGGAGCTGATGGACCGCATCCGGTCCGGCGAGGCGCTCCGCCCGACGATCGTCGAGTGGATGTCCGAGTGGCTCGCTCCCGCACGCCTGCGGCCGGTGTTCCTGGCCGGCGCCGCGGGATGCGCGGCCTGGATCGCGTTCCTGGTCGTGAACCCCGCGCAGCACGCCAACCCGATCGTCGCCGGCCCCGCGCCGTCGACGACGGCGAGCGCCCCGTCTTCCGGCGGCGCCGACCTGGCCCCCATCGCTCCGGTGGAGACCCCGGCGCCCCCCGCGGGGAGCGAGACGATCGCGGCGGGACCCCGGCGGGAGCATTCCCCGTCCGGCGGCGACGCGCCGTATCGCACCGCGTCCTCCGCAACGGGATCGGACTCGGCCCGCGCGGGCGCTCCGTATCAGGACGAGTACATCCTGGATCAGTTCTATTTGAACCGCACCAACGGCTCGGATCGGACCTCGATCGTACCCGTCACGGGCCGTCCCTCCGATGACGTGTACATCACGTTCTGACGAAAGCCCGGGACTTCGCAGGGCGATGACGGTCCGGCTCAAGGCAGCCGGCGCGGCGCTCTTCCTGGCGATCGCGATTCCGGGAACGTGGGGCGACGCCTCCGCGGCCGTCCCGGCGCCCAGCCCCCTTCGCCCTGAAACGGGCTCCTTCGTCGGCGTTCTCGATTCGCTCCACGCGAGCATTCTCACCATCGTCGCCGTTCCCCAGAACGCTCCGAACGGCGCGGCTCCCTCGGGCAAGAAGAAACGCCTCATCGGCACCGGCGTCGCCGTGAACACCCGCGACGTGGTGACCACCGCGAGCCTCGCCTTTCCCGACGGGAGCGTGCGCGTGCTGATGGGCGGTGGCGTCGAGCGGAACGCTTCGCTGCGGGGGATCGACCGGCAGTCGAACCTGGCCCTGTTCCGGCTGGACGAGCCGGTGCTCCAGTCGCTCCGGCGCGCGGCGCCGCAGTCGCTCGCGATCGGCACCTGGGTGGCCGTGCTCTCGAACGTCTCCATCACGCGCCCCCAGGCCGCGCTGGGCCAGGTGGTCGGACGCGGGGAGCGCGTGGACTTCCCGTACTCGGGTGACGTGCTCGAGATCGACGCGCCCGGCTATCCCGGACTGGCGGGCGGCGCCGTGGTGAACGAGGACGGGGAGTGGGTCGCGCTGATCGTGGGGCGCGGCATGCAGGCGCCCGCCGAGCCGGGCGCGGCCGTCGAGAGGCCGAACGGCGTCGCGGCGGGCGAGCCGGGCAGCGTTCTGCTCGCCGTTCCCGTGGATCAGGTGGACCGGATCGTCGCCGATCTCGTGGAGCACGGCTCGGTCCGCCGCGGCTACCTGGGCATCCGCTTGAAACGCGGGCCGGCGTCCGCGGCCGACACGCTGGGCGTGCGCGTCGAGTCCGTGATTCCCGGGAGCCCGGCCGCCCGGGCCGGCATACGCATCGGCGACCGGATCCTCGCGTTCGAAGGCGAAGAGGTGCGGGCGCCCGAAGAGCTGGTCAGCCTCGTGGCCTCCATGCGGCCGGGAGACGAGGCGCAGGTCACGCTCCTTCGCGAAGCGGAGATCATTCCGACGCGCGTCGTGCTGGGCTCGAACGTGGCCGAGCCGGAATCGCCCGGGACGCCTGCTCCGCGCCGGCTTTCCGAATCGGAGCGGCGTGCGCTACGCGAGCACCTCTCCCAGCTGCAGGCGGAACAACGAAGCCTGGAGGAGCGTCTCCGCTCCCTGAACCCGACGAACCCGCCCGCGGCCGACTCCACGGCCTCCCCTGGTCCGGACGGCGGGACGGCGGAGCCCCAGCACCGCTGATTTTTGCGGGGCGCTCCCGGCCCCGTGTGCTAGCCTCCGGCCGCATGTCCCGGCGTCGCTTTTCTCTTCGTCCCATTCCAACGCCCTGATCCCCGTCCGCGTCCGCGTGCGCTCCCTCGCCGGGAGCTATTCGGTGCGGGTGGAGCGCGGCCTCCTCTCCCGCGCGGGCTCCCTGGTCCGCCGCTTCGCCCCGGGCCGCTCCGTCGCCCTCGTCACCGACCGCACCGTCGCGCGCCTCTACGGCGCGCGCGTCCAGGCGTCGCTGGAGCGGGCCGGCCTGCGCGTGGTGCGGGCCGCGCTCCCTCCCGGCGAGCGCTCGAAGAGCCTCGCGTCCGTCCGGACGCTGGCGGAGCGGTGGGCCCGGGAAGGCCTGGGACGCGACGCGCTCGTCGTCGCGCTGGGAGGGGGCGTGGTCTCGGACGTCGCGGGGTACGCGGCCGCGTCGTACGCGCGCGGCATCGCGTGGGTCGTGTTCCCGACCACGCTCCTCGCGCAAGCCGACGCCGCCGTGGGCGGCAAGGTGGGCGTCAACCTGACGGCGGGGAAAAACCTCCTCGGCGGCTTCCACCACCCGAGCGGCGTCTTCGCCGATCCGGACGCGCTCGCCACCCTTCCGAAGCGCGCGTTCCGCTCGGGCCTGGCCGAGGTCGTGAAGATGGGCGTCATCCGCCGCCCCCGTCTGCTTCCACGGCTTCGCGCCATCGCCGCGATGGAGCGCGGCGCGGCGCTTCGTGCGCTTCCTCCCCTGATCCGCGACTGCGCCGCGTCGAAGGCGTGGTACGTCGAGCGCGACGAGCGGGACCGCGGCGCGCGGCGCGAGCTCAACTTCGGGCACACCGTTGGACACGCGCTCGAGGCGGCGTCCGGGTACCGCGTCTTCGAGCACGGGGAGGCGGTCGCGATCGGGATGGCCGCCGCGCTCCGGCTGAGCGTGCTCCACGCGGGGCTCGACCCGGTGGCTGCCCAGGACGTCGAGGCTCTTCTCGCGCGGCTGGGTCTCCCCACGCGCCTCAAACGAGCGCCCGGCGCGCGCTTCTGGTCGGCTCTGGAACGGGACAAGAAGCGTGGACGGAAGCGCTTGCGAGTGGTATTGTGCCCGGCAATCGGCAAAGCTGAAGTATTTGAACTAACGTCGCTTACGTCGCTCAGGCGCGTCGTCCAAAGCCTCGTCAGGCGGTCCTAGGGGAGGTCATGCCCGGGGAAGCTTCCGAGACCCAAATTCAAGAGCTGGAGCTGGTCGTGGAGCGCGATCCATCCACCGCGCTCTACTTGCCGTTGGCGGAGCGGCTCCGCGACATGGGGCGCGTCGAGGACGCGATCCGCCTGTGCGAGGCGCGGAGGACGCGTCCCGGGCGGGGCGTGGGCGACTCCATCGTCCTCGGCCGCTGCTACCTCGCCGATGGGCGGCTGGCCGAAGCGCGCTCCGAGTTCGAGGCGGCGCTCCGGCTGGACCGCGAGAACGTGATCGCGCTGAAGGCCCTGGCCGGCATCCTCGCGCACGAGGGGCGGCATACCGTGGCCGTCGAGCTGTACCGCGCGGTTTGCCGGATCGATCCGGGGGACCTCGAGTCTCAGACCGCGCTCCACCAGATCACCTCGGGAGAATTCGCGGAAGTCAGTCCCGCCGACGTGGTCGTCGGGCAGGGCGACCTGGGATGGCATCCGGTCCGGCTCCCGCGCGAAGAGGACCACATGGCCGATCTGGCGATGGGCCTCCGCATGATCGATACGTTCGAGACTCCGGCGCCCGCGGCGGAACGAGCGGCGGAGCGCGGCCTGCGCGAGTTCTCGCTGGACGATCTGGAGCGGAAGAAACCGGCCCCCGCTCCCGGCGGTTCCGGCGCCGCTTCGGCAGCGCCCGTCTCGCCGAGCCCGCCGCCGGCAGTCGCCGGGCCCGCAGCGCCGCCGCCGGCAGCGACGCGGCACGCGGATCTCGAGCTCTACGACGTGCCGACGCCCGTGCGGCCGGAAGAGGAGCGCCTGGAAGGATTGGGCGCGCCGATCGAGACTCGCCCCGCGCAGGCGCGGCCCGCGCGGGACGACGAAGCGCGCGTGTTCGCGATGCCCGCGCCGTCTCCTAGAACGCAGCTCGCGCCTCCCGCCGACACCGCGCCACCCGAGCCGGCGGCGGCTCCGGGCGAGGCGACGCCCGACCTGGAGGCGGCGGGACAGGGGTCCGGGCAGGGGAAGCGCGACGAGGCCGCGTACAAGCCGGGCGTGTCGGGGAACCGGTCCGCGTTCCAGGACTGGCTCCGTCGCCTGGGTGGAGGCTCCTGATGGCGAAGGAAGTCTGGGTGCTGCACGGGCCGAATCTCGGCCTCCTGGGCCGCCGCGAACCGGAGCTGTATGGGAAGGACGCGCTCGCCCGGATCGACAAGCGCCTCGCCGCCCTGGGTCGGGAGCTTTCGCTGAACGTGACCTCGTTCCAGACGAACCACGAAGGAGCTTTGATCGACCGGCTGACCATCGCGATGGACGAAGCGGACGGCTGCCTCCTGAACCCCGCGGCCTTCACGCACACGAGTCTCGCCCTGGCGGACACGCTCCGCTCGGTTTCGATTCCCGTCGTCGAGGTCCATCTGACGAATCTCTACGCGCGCGACAAGGATCGGCAGCAGAATCTGACGGGCGCCGCCGTGCGCGGCGTGATCATGGGGCTGGGGGCCATGAGCTACGAGCTGGGTCTTCGCGCCCTGCATGCGCTCTTGAATAGTCCGGCGAAGCGAGGATCGCGGCGATGAATCTCCGCAGGCAGATCACCGAGCTGGTGCGGATCATGCGCGAAGAGGACCTGTCCGAGGTCGAGGTGCGGCGCTGGTTCTCCTCGATCCGGATCCGCCGTCCCGGGGGAGAGCCGGCCGCGGCCGGCGTCCTGGTGCGAGGCGTCCACGAGACGGCTCCCGCCGCGGGCCCCGGCGTCATCGAGGCGGGGGCGGACGATTCGAAGAACCTGGTTCCGATCAAGTCGCCGATGGTGGGGACGTTCTACCGGTCGCCCGCGCCGGACGCCGATCCCTACGTCGAGCAGAACAGCTATATCGACGTGGGGCAGACGGTCTGCATCGTGGAAGCCATGAAGCTGATGAACGAAATCGAATCCGACGTCAAGGGGCGGATCGCCCGGATCCTGGTCGAGAACGCCCAACCGGTCGAATACGGTCAGGTCCTCTTCCTGGTGGAGACGGACGGACCCGCCGAGCGGGCGGCCTAGGAGACTGAATGAATATCAAGCGCGTGTTGCAGCAGATGGTGGAAATGAAGGCGTCCGACCTTCACGTGAAGGTCGGAACGAAGCCGACGGCGCGCGTGAACGGGGCCCTGGTGCCCATCGACGAGCCGGCGCCCTCGCAGGTCGACCTCGAGGCTGTGGTGGACCAGATCCTGACCCCCAAGCAGAAGAAGATCTTCGAGGACACCAAGGAGGTCGACTTCGCCTTCGGTGTGACCGGACTGGCGCGCTTCCGCACCAACTTCTTCCAGCAGCGCGGCACGACCGCCATGGTCTTCCGCCAGGTCCCCGCCACCATTCCGGCGTTCGAGGAGCTGAACCTGCCGACGGTCATCGAGGAGCTGGCCACCCGCCCGCGCGGACTGGTGCTGGCCTGCGGGACGGTCGGATGCGGCAAGTCGACCACGCTCGCCGCCATGCTGGATTCGGTGAACCGGCGCGAATCGCGGAACATCATCACCATCGAGGATCCGGTCGAATTCCTGTTCCGCGACAAGAAGAGCACGATCAGCCAGCGGGAGATCGGCCTGGATACCGCGACGTTCGCCGAGGGCCTGAAGCACATCCTCCGCCAGGATCCCGACGTCATCATGATCGGCGAGATCCGGGATCCCGAGACGATGCGCACCGCCCTCATGGCGGCGGACACAGGGCACCTGGTGCTCTCCACGCTGCACACCATCGACGCCACGCAGACCGTGAACCGGATCATCTCCTTCTTCCCGCCCCACCAGCACGAGGAGGTCCGTTTCATGCTCGCCTCGACGCTCCAGGCCGTGATCGCCCTGCGCCTGGTGCCGCGGTCCGACCGGGACGGCCGGCTCCCGGCCGTCGAGCTGATGCTGGTGACCGCGACGATCCGCGAATACCTCCTCGACCCGGAGAAGACCTCGCTGATCAAGACGGCCATCGCGGAGGGCGTGTCGCAGTACGGGATGCAGACCTTCGACCAGTCGATCATGAAGCATTACACCGAAGGCAAGATCTCCATGGAGAATGCGCTCCGCTACTGCTCCAATCCGACGGAGTTCGAGCTGCGCACCAAGGGGATCCACGCCACCTCGGACGAGAGCTGGAAGAGCTTCGAGCGGCCCCAGGATCAAAAAGAGAAAGTCCTCTAGCCTCCATGTTCCGTAAAATCCTGGTTGCGAACCGCGGCGAAATCGCGCTCCGCATCATCCGCGCGGCGCGCGAGCTGGGGATCGAGACGGTCGCCGTCTACTCCGAGGCCGACCGCGACTCCCTCCACGTCCGCCTGGCGGATGAGGCGGTCTGCATTGGGCCGCCCCCGTCGGCGTCCAGCTATCTCCACATTCCCCGCATCATCAGCGCCGCCGAGGTCACGGCCGCCGACGCGATCCATCCGGGGTACGGGTTCCTCTCCGAGAACGCGCACTTCGCCGAGATCTGCGAGACCTGCAAGATACGTTTCATCGGCCCGACCTCGGAGATGATCCGGAAGATGGGGGACAAGGCCGAGGCGCGGCGCACCATGCTGGCCGCCGGCGTGCCGGTCACGCCCGGGAGCGAGGGGACGATCGACACCGTGGACGAGGCCGTCCGCGTGGCGAAGGAGCTGGGCTACCCGGTGATCATCAAGGCAGCGGCCGGGGGCGGCGGCAAGGGGATGCGGATCGCCCACGACGAGTCGTCGCTCCAGAACGGCATCCGGACGGCGCAGGCCGAGGCCGAGGCCAATTTCGGCTCGGGGGCGGTCTACCTCGAGCGCTACGTGCAGAAGCCGAGGCACATCGAAGTGCAGATCGTGGGCGACCGGCACGGCTCGATCGTCCACCTGGGCGAGCGCGAGTGCTCCATCCAGCGGCGCCACCAGAAGCTGATCGAGGAATCGCCGAGCCCGGCCCTCACTCCCGAGCTGCGCGCCAGGATGGGCGACGCCGCCATTCGCGGGGCCGCGTCGATCCGCTACGAGAGCGCCGGAACGGTCGAATTCCTGCTCGGCCCGGACGGCGAGTTCTACTTCATGGAAATGAACACAAGGATCCAGGTGGAGCATCCGGTCACCGAGGAGGTGACGCGCTTCGATCTGATCAAGGCGCAGATCGCGGTGGCCGCAGGGGATCATCTCCCCTGGAAGCAGGGCGAGATCGTGCTCAGCGGCCACGCGCTCGAGTGCCGCATCAACGCCGAGCGCCCCGACCAGAACTTCCAGCCCTCCCCGGGGCTCGTGAAGTACTTCCATGCGCCGGGCGGGCCCGGCGTCCGCGTGGACAGCCACCTCTATTCGGGGTACACGGTGCCGCCCTACTACGATTCGATGGTCGCCAAGATCATCTGCTGGGGCCGCGACCGGAGCGAGTCGGTGGCCCGCATGCGGCGCGCGCTGGAGGAGACGGTGGTGGACGGCATCGACACCACGCTTCCGTTCCACCTCCGGGTGCTCGACGACGAGGCGTTCCAGAAGGGGAACATCCACACCGGCTATCTCGAGGAGTTCCTCTCCCGGGAACGGGCAGCCGCGGCGTGACTCCGGGGAACGGCGTGCGGCGGATCGACGTCTACCAGTCCCCGGTGGGCGTCGAGCGGACCTCGCTCGAGGGCCGGTCGGTCGTCGTCGTGGACGTGCTGCGCTCCTCGACCACCATCGCATGGGCGCTGAAGAGCGGCGCCGCCAAGGTGATCCCGGTCGAATCGGTGGAGGAGGCGATCCGTCTCGCCTCGACACTGGACGCGAAGACGCTGCTCCTGTGCGGCGAGCGGGACGGAAGCAAGGTGAGCGGGTTCGATCTCGGAAACTCGCCCCACGAGTACACGCGCGAGCGCGTGGAGGGGAAGACGCTGGTGTTCGCGTCCACCAACGCGAGCCCGCTCATGGCGGGCGTCCTGGCGGGCCACGACCAGCGCCTCCTCGCCTACGTCAACCTGAGCGCGGTGGCCGATTCCCTGATGCGCGAGCGCGCCGATGTGGCCGTCGTCTGCGCGGGGAGGAACGGCCGCTTCTCGCTGGAGGATGCCGCGTGCGCCGGCGCCCTCACGCGGCGGCTGGCCGGCGCGGCCGCGGGGATTACGTTGAACGACGCGGCGGAGATGGCCGCCGAGTACGACCGGGTCCACGGGCATGACCCGGAGGCGATTCTGCGTAGGAGCGAGCATGGGCGGTATTTGATCGAGCTTGGGTTTGAGGAGGATTTGCCGGTTTGCGCTGCTTTGGATACGGTGCCTATCGTTCCGCTGCTGCGGGATGGGAGGATTATGGCGCAGGCGGGGGTTCTCGCCGGATAGGGGCTTGGCGCTACGCGTTTTT
>Ga0209488_10000016_pt1 | contig 125883 bp, 105 predicted proteins | sample Rivendell_Oct201_8_FD_188349 | JGI IMG/M metagenome (GOLD analysis project Ga0209488, IMG submission 188349) | Vadose zone soil microbial communities from the Eel River Critical Zone Observatory, Northern California, USA -... | ecosystem: Environmental > Terrestrial > Soil > Vadose zone >...
GTCGCCGGTGAAGCGCGGCGTATGGGTGCTGGAAAATATTCTCGGGACGCCGCCTCCGGAGCCTCCACCGAATGTTCCGCCGCTTGAAGACACCAAGGGTGGACCCGAAAGAATTCTCACGCTGCGCGAACAGATGACGATGCATCGGAAGAACGAGCCCTGCGCCAGCTGCCACAAACTGATGGACCCGATCGGCTTCGCGCTCGAAAATTTCGATGCCGATGCCAAATGGCGGACCAAACAGGGAGGCGACGGCGGAACATTGATTGATACGTCGTCCGAACTGTGGGATGGCACCAAAGTAAACGGACCGGTTGAACTGAGGCAGGCACTGTTGAAATATTCGCCCCAGTTCGTCCGTATGATCACCGAAAAAATGATGACGTACGGCCTGGGCCGCGGAGTGGAGTATTACGATATGCCCGTCATTCGCTCGATCGTGCGAGACGCGGACAAGAACAACGATAAATTCACGTCGATCCTGATGGGCGTCATCAAGAGCGCCCCATTTCAAATGAGAACGAAAGCTGTCGAGGAGGCCCGGTAATGTTTATTACAAAGAAGCATATCCACCGCCGTACATTTCTGCGCGGCGTCGGCACAACGCTGGCACTGCCCCTGCTCGAATCGATGCTGCCTGCGCAGACTCCGCTCAAGAAGGCCATGACCACGCCGAAGCGCTTCGTTGGCATCTGGCATCCTCACGGCGCGGCGCCGGGCTACTGGAGCCCGACTCAGGAAGGCGCCAATTTCGAATACTCGTTCATCACCAAACCGCTCGAACCGTTCCGCAATCGAACCGTTCTCATCAGCGGGCTCGACATGAACGAATCGTTTGCCACCGAGGAAGAGCCCGGCGGCGATCACGCGAAAGGCGCTGCGCTGCTGTCCGGAGCGCGGCCACGGCGAAACGCCGTGAGTCCATATCTTGGAGTGACGATCGATCAGTTGATCGCAAACAAGTACGGCCAGGACACGATCCTGTCTTCCATTCAGCTCGGCGTCGAAGACACCGGCAACTTCGGCAATTGCAACTGGGGCTATAGCTGCGCCTACACGAACTCGATCTCCTGGACGTCGCCCACTCAGCCGCTGCCGACGCAATGCAATCCGCGCGTCGCCTTTGAACGATTGTTTGGCGACGGAACCAGCACGGAAGAACGCCTCACCGGACGAAAACAAAACGCGAGCATCCTCGATTCGGTGACCCGCGAACTCGCCGCCTTCAAGAAAGATCTCAGCGCCGGCGATAAGAACCGCATCGATACCTACACCGACAATATTCGTGAGATCGAACGGCGGATCGACATCGCGATGGGGCGTTCTGTAAAGGAGCCATCCGCGGAAATCCCGTTTGGTCTGCCGGAGAACAAGCACGTCCACTTCCGCCTGATGTACGACCTGATGGCTCTCGCCTTCGAAGGAGATATCACCCGGTCCGCCACGTTGATGCTGGGACGCGATCTTTCGGGAACGAGCTTCCCGGAATCCGGCTTCAATGGAGGCTGGCACGGATCGTCGCACCACGGCGACAAGCCTGAAAATGTGGCGAACTACGCCAAGATGAACCGGTATCACGTGCAGAACCTCGCCAACTTCGTGGAGAAACTGAAGAATATTCCCGAAGGCGACGGCAACGTGCTGGACCACGTGCTGATCTACAAAGGAAGCAACATGGGCAATTCGCATCGCCACGCGCATGTGAAAGTGCCGGTGATTCTCCTTGGCGGGATCGACGGAACGTTCAAGGGAAACAGGCACATCGTGTTCCCGGACGACACACAGAAGACATCCAATATGCTGCTGAGCATTCTCCATCTCTACGGCATCGAACGCGACAGCATCGGCCAAAGCAGCGCACCTCTACCTGGATTGGCATGATCGGAAGATTCCACAAAGCGGCGATCTGCGCGGTGGTCTTCGCCCTGACTGTCGCGTGGGTCACAACCGTAACCAAGACTGTAGCTGCACAGGGACGAAGCGCGTCGCGGCCGCAGGTAGTGCCGCCGTCCGGCCCGGTCTGGCAGGTGATTCGCAAAAACTGCACGTCGTGCCACGGCATCGATGACTATGCTTACTATTCTCTCGACAGGCCAGGCTGGCTGAAACTTCTCGAAACCAAACACAAGGATGGCGGCGCGACGTTGAAATCGGACGACCAGTCGTTGCTCCTCGACTGGCTGGTATCGAGGTTCGGACCGAACACGAAGCCGTTCCCGCGAACGTATATCGCTCCCGAAATCACGACGTTTTTCTCAGACCCGGAAGCGAAGCGGCTTCTCGACCGGGCGTGCGCGGCATGTCACGAACTCGAACGCATCAACACGTCACGCTATCCCGAAGACAAATGGCGCGTCCTTGCTGTCGACATGAGAGAGCGCGGTGCCAAGCTCACGGATGAAGAACTGGAACAGCTCGTCGAATGGCTGGGCCGGGTCCGAGGCACGAATCAGGACAAGTAATTTGCCGAAAAATTCTGGGAGACATAAATAACTTCGAACTGTAACTGAATTCGGACCATCCCCCCCGGTCTCGTCGCCAACCTGCTGGAACCATCAACCGAGGAATCAAGACAATGAAGAGCAACGTGCTGTTTGCGTCATTCCAATCTCTGAAGGCTTTCACTATCGCTGTTTCGCAAAGAAAAAGGCAGGGGGGTGTAGCCGCCTTTATGGGTCTGCTTCTCGCGTTCTCGGGGAGCGCGTTTGCCCAGGGAGGCAACGCTCAGTTAGGTGGCGTGGTGGACGATCCGACGAGGGCGCTGATTCCGGGTGTGACGATCACGACGAGAAACGTCGACACGGGCGTCACCCTCAAGCAGCTCACGAATGATTCGGGAATATACAGCTTTCCCGTTCTTCAGCCCGGGAAGTATGAGGTTTCCGCGGAACTGTCCGGCTTCAAGAAGGTCGTACAGAAAGCCGAGCTGCCGTATGCCGGACAGGTCCGAGTGAACTTCACTCTCGAGATCGGCCAGACAACTCAGACTGTCGATGTGACAACCTCGACAGAGTCCGTTTTAAAGCAATCCCAGGCGTCGGTCGGCGACGTGTTGACGCACGATAAAATCGAAAACCTGCCGCTGGTCGGCAACAACGTGCTCGATTTGCTGACAACCTTGCCGGGTCTCCGGACCAGTCCCGTGGGAGATGCGTTCGACACGGTCAATGGGCTGGGGATCGATACGATCAACGTCACGCGTGACGGTCTGAGCATAAACGATGGCCGATACGCCGCCGGCAGCACGACAGGCGGCGCCGCAATAGGCGGGAAAGGCAGGTACCTGTTATCGGATACGACGCTGCTTCCCGACCTGATTGGAGAGATCCGGCTGATTCTGTCTCCCGTGGATGCCGAGCTGGGACGCGGCAATTCGCAAATCCAGATCAGCACCCGATCGGGAACGAACAAATACACTGGTTCGGCGGCCTGGTACGTCCGCAACACCGCGCTGGACGCCAATACCTGGGCGAACAACCACACCCCGTTTACCGACACGGCGACCGGACTGACGACCAACAGTACGCAGAAGGCCTGGAGAAACAACCACCAGTACACGGTGGCGTACGGCGGCCCCATCAAAATCCCGGGCGTCTACGACGGAAAGAACAAGACGTTTTTCTACACGCTGTGGGAGCAGAACATCAGCAATACCCGCCAGGTCGTATTCACCAACGTGCTGACCGACACCGCGCGGCAGGGCATTTTCCGCTATTACCCGTTCTTCGCCCCGATGGGATACAACGTCAACTCCACGATTCCGAATCAGCAACTGCCGGTGACCGCAAGCACGGCGTCCTGGGTGGCCGTGGACGTCGCCGGCAATCCCGTGGCGCCTCCGGCCATGCCGAATGGCTCGCCGTATACCTCGCTGCTGACCTGCTTCAGCGTGTTCGGCAATATGCGCATGGACTCGAATGGCAACATGGTTCCGTTTACCGGAGCCGATTGCCCCGGCGGCACGGCGGTATTTCAGCAGTCCACTCCAGGGGCGAATGGCTTGTGGGATATCAACCGTCCGGTAGCGGACACGACCGGCTACATCAAGAAACTTTTGGCTCAGATGCCACATGCCAACTTCTTCGGCGGTCTGGACGGCCTGAATCTGGCGCAATCCGCGTATCTGCAGCATCGAGGCGGCAGCACCGGCGGCACTGCACAGCAGATCACCGATCCCAACGCCAATAGCAAACAGATCAACATCAAGATCGATCACAACTTCAGCGAGAAGCACAAGGCCGCCTTCAATTACACCTATCAGCGGGACGACAGCGCCGCCAACGTTTCCTCCTGGCCAGATGGACCGTCAGGCTCGGTGGTCCGGCGGCCTCACGTCTTTACCGTCAACGTGACCTCGACGCTGTCATCGTCGATGGTCAACGAAGCCCGGTTCGGATTGAACCGCAACTACAATTCGACGGTTCCCGCGTATCTCAGCTTCGACGGCGGCTCCAACAAGGCTGGCGCTCAGTACCTGCTGGATGGCGGACAGAGCACCCTGAATCCGAACTACTCCTATCTGGTGCGTGTGGGTAGCTCCAACGGACGCGTGGGCTCGGCTTCGGGTCCACTGAACACGGGAACATCCACCTCCTGGACCAATAGCATGCTCTATAGTTATGCAGACACGCTGAGCTGGAGCAAAGACAAACACGCCTTCAAGTTCGGCGTCGAACTGCGGCTGCCGCGGAATGCTGGAAATGGCGGAGCGGATCCGTATCCGAGCATCACGCTGGGCAATAACGGCAGCGCCACTCAGACGGTTGGCCCATTCAGCACCGCCGCAAACTTCCCGGAATTGCCTGGCTTACTCAGTTCGTCTTTGGCCCGGGATGCGTTTAACACTCCGATCAATCCGCGGAACGACATAAACAGCCTGCTTTATTTCCTGAACGGGTCCGTCAGCAACGCGAGCCAGTTTTACTACATCAAGAATTTCACCAATCTGGCCGACAATCGGTGGGACGATTATTCGACGACCGGAATTCGGATGAAACGACAGATCCTTCACGAATGGGCCGCCTTTGCGAAGGATGACTATAAGGTCACCCGGCGTCTCACTCTGAATTTGGGACTCCGCTGGGAATTCTATTCGTCGCCGTATATTGACGGCGGCCTGACCTCATCGATTATCGGCAGCGGTTACGGCGCATTCGGCGCGACCCGGACGGCGCAGACGACTCTCGACCAGTTCAACAAGGATCCGTTTGCATACTGGCTCCACCCTGGCAATTTGTACTTGACCGGCTACGGAAGCAATCCGTTCGCGGCGGGACTTGTGCCGGAAGATTGCAAGACCGGGCTCCAACAGAATCCGCTCCTGCCGGTATCGACCTGTGATTCGAATTCGCTTGCCAGTATCCAGTTCATCGGACCGGGCAGCCCGAACCCGAAGTTAAAGGCGATACCGGAAAGTTACGGGAATTTCGGTCCGGCTATCGGGTTCGCTTACGAACTGCCGTGGTTCGGCGACGGAAAAACGACGATCCGCGGCGGATATCAGCAAACGTTCCAGCGGGTGCTGGTCAATAACAGTGGAGAGGCCAATGGGACGGATACCTTCATTGGTCAGATCCCGGGCTCTCAACAAACCTTCACCACGACCGTCACCGATGCGGTGTTCCAGAACATCATCAACCCGGTCCAGGGGTCCGGGATTACTCCTCGCGCATTGACGCTGGCGGATCTGTCGATGCTGGTTCCGGTTCGGCCGACAATCAATCCAGGCGCGGTATATCCTCTCGCATCGCGGAATGCAAACATTGCAGGAATCTACGATACGAACTACAAGGGACCATACACCCAGAATCTCACTTTGTCGGTCACACGCCAGATCAACAAAGCTTTCACCGTGGATGTGCGATACACCGGAACGCTGGGCCGAAGACTGGACAACGGCGTCAACCTGGACACGGCCAACATTTATCACAATCCGGAACTGCTCCAGGCATTGCTGGACGCCCGGGCGGGAACTTGTACGGCCATTGCAACAGGCTACAAGTCATACACCGATGCAGGAATCAATCCTTGCGACGTCAACGGCGACCCCGTTCTGCTGGACCAGATGATGGCGGGCTTGAATCTGAACTCCGGTGTTTCGGGCGCACCCGGAACCGGAACATTCGGCAATGTGGGAACAGTCAACGCGGCGGGCGTATTCCAGAGCGGGGCGGAACATCTGCGCCGCAGTTCCACATTTCAGTCCAATCTGGCCAATGGCGATTTGAATTCGATTTTCACTGCCATAACGGGCAACCTGCTCACATTGAACCCGACCGGTTTACAAACCCTGCCCACGGATCCCAATACCAATGCCGGCTATTTCGGCACCACGAATCACCCAACGCCATCGCTGCGCACGTTGCGGAACGGTTGCGACCGCATTGCCAATGGGTTCACGATCGTGCAGCAAAGCCTCGCTGGCGGCGCCCAGCTTGCGAATACCGGCGCCGCCATTCCGCTGCGGTGCTTTCCGGAAGATTACGTGATCACCAACTCTCAGTTTAGTGGGATCACGTATCATGCCAACTGGAACAGCAACTACTATCATTCCCTACAAGGGCAGTTGACCGCCCGGCCAATCAATGGCGTCAGCATTCAGAGCACCTTGATCTGGTCCAAATCGATGGGTCTAAGTGGTACGTTTATCGATCCGACCAACCGGCGCCTGAATTATGGCGCACAGGCAAACAGCCCCATTTCCCTCCGCATGAATGGGACCGTCGAGCTCCCGATCGGACCCAACAAACTGTTGTTCGGAAATAGTTCCGGCTGGCTTGCGCGAGCCATCGAACGATGGCAGACCAGTTTTATCTTTAACGCGGCCAATGCGAACCGGGCGTCCGCTACGCCAAACACATCCCATTACTACGGTAACCCCGGATGGGTAATCGCCAGCCCGAATTGGACCTTGCCGACCTCGGATTTCCAATGGTCCGGCAACTCCGGCTCGTTATACGGAAACACCTACACGAGCATCCAGGACCCTCAGTGCACAGATCCCTCGCAGGTCGCTGCGGGCGATAAGATGGGCACGAACCTCCAGGCGACCAATGTTTGTACGATCGTAGCGGTGGCTCGGCGCAATGCGGACGGGACACCGGGCGAAGTGCTGCTGAAATACTCCACGCCCGGAGAGGTTGGCAACCTGGGCTTCGGGAATTTCAAATACTTCGGAAACTGGACCCTGGACATGGGTGCCAGCAAGACTTTCAGAGTCAGCGAATCGAAGAGCGTCCAGGTTCGTATCGACACCAATAACGTTTTCAACCATCCGACGCCCGGCACTCCCTCGTTCGCAGCCGGCACGTTCGGAGTGACCACAAACAAGAACGGAGAGCGCTCCCTCCAGGGCCAGCTCCGCATCAGCTTCTGATGCGGCATTACCCGCAATGGCGTAGTGGTCTTGTTTGATATTCCGGCTCCCCTCCTGGAACAGGAGGGGTGGCGCAAAGCGCCGGGGTGGTAGCCAAGTCGAAAAGTTTCCCTCAGCACAGCTACCGCCTTTCTGGCGATGAAGAAGTCAAGACTGGAGACCATGTGTATGGTCACTTTCGCGGCTTGATCGCTCAAACCGTGTCCGGAAGAGTCGGAGCATCATGGGAAACAACTTCGCGCTTCCTGCCCAATCGCCGCGCGAACCACTGCCTGGCATCTTCCAGATAGATGTAGACCACCGGCGTCAGGAACAGCGTTACGATCTGGGAAAAGAAAAGACCGCCGACCACAGATACGCCCAACGCGCGCCGCGCTTCGGCGCCGGCGCCAAATCCCAGTGCGATAGGAAGCGTTCCCATCAATGCCGCCATCGTGGTCATCATGATCGGACGGAATCGCACCAGGCATCCCTGATAGATCGCTTCCGCCGGAGTCTTGCCCTGGTTTCGCTGCAGCTCCAGGGCGTAGTCGATCATCATGATGGCGTTCTTCTTAACGATGCCGATCAACATGATCACTCCGACGAAACCGTAAATATCCAGATTCATGTCGAGCGTTGGCGGCACCCATCCCTTCAAAGAGGCGAGATGAAACGCATAGAGTGACAGCAGCGCACCGAAGCCGGCCGACGGCAATCCCGAAAGAATCGTAATCGGGTGAATGAAGCTCTCGTAAAGAATTCCGAGCACGACGTAGATCACCAGAATTGAAAGAATCACCAGCATGCCCAATCCCGTCAGCGACGACTGGAACGCCTGCGCATTGCCCTGAAATCTGGTCCCGATGGTCGATGGCAGCGAGCTCGCGGCGGCACTGTTGATTTGATTCACCGCTTCTCCGATGGAAAAACCCTGCCGGAGATTGAACGAGATCGTGACGGCAGGCAGTTGCCCGGCATGATTCACCGTCAGCGGGCCCAGACTGTTGGTCAGTTTTGCAATGCCGCTCAACGGAACCAACGCACCGGTATTCGAGCGGACGTGAAGCAAGGCCAGGGCATTCGCGTCGTGCTGATATTCCGGAGCGAGCTCCATGATGACGCGATACTGATTGTTCGGCGCAAAGATCGTCGACACCTGGCGCAGCCCGTAAGCCGAATAGAGCGCGGTTTCGATTTGATTGGAAGTGATACCCAGCGACGAAGCGCTGTCTCTATCGATGACGACGTTCACCTGCGGATTCCGAATTTGAAGATCGCTGCTCACATCCTGAATCGCCGGCAGTGCGTGCATCTTGCCTTCGAATTCCTGCGACGATCGAAACAGGCTGTCGGTGTCGGGGCCCTGAAGCGTGAACTGATACAGCGCCTTGCTTCGTACTCCACCAATGTTGATGGGCGGATCGTTGCGCATGAAGACAGAAATACCGGGAACCGTCGCAAGCCTTGGACGCAGCTCCTGGATCACCTGATCCACCTGCGGACGTTCCGAGCGCGGCTTCAGCCGCACGTTGAGGTTTCCCTGGTTGAGACTCCGGGCGTTGCCGCCGACCGTGGACATCACATACGCCACAGCCGGATCCTGGGCGATGATCGCGGCAACCTGCTGCTGATGTTGTACCATCGCATCGAACGAGATGCCTTCAACCGCTTCGGTGGTGCCGTTGAACTGCTCGATGTCTTCGCTCGGCAGAAAGCCTTTTGGAATGACGCCATAAAGATAAACCGTGCCAACCACCAGAAGCAGCGATGCAATCATCGTTGCAGGCTTGTGTCTCAGAACCGCACAAAGGCCGCGATCATAAATCCTCGTCAGCCCGTCCTGCATTCGTTCGAAAAAATTAAAGAGTCGTCCGTGTTTCTCGAAGTGTTGCTGTTTCAGGAAGCGGCTGCACATCATCGGGGTCAGCGTCAGCGAAACGAAACCGGAGACCAGGATCGCAGACATGATCGTCACCGCAAATTCATTGAGCAGCCGCCCGAGAACTCCGCCCAGAAAGAGCACCGGCAGAAACACCGCCGAAAGCGAAATCGTCATGGACACAATGGTGAAGCCGATTTCATTGGCGCCCGCGAGAGCCGCCTGAAAGGCCGTCTTTCCCTGCTCCATGTGACGGACGATGTTTTCCAGCATCACGATCGCATCGTCCACGACGAAGCCGACGGCGAGCGTCAGGGCCATGAGCGACAGGTTGTCGATGGAAAAATCGCACAGGTACATCACCGCAAATGTGCCGACAAGGGAGAACGGCAACGCCAGGCTCGGTATGATCGTCGCCGACAGGTTTCTGAGAAAGAGGAAGATGACGAGGATGACCAGAAAGAGCGCCAGCACGAGCGTGAACTTCACATCATCGACCGAGTTGCGAATGGTCAGGGACCGGTCAAAGAGCGTTCGCATCTGAACCGATGGCGGAAGTTGCGACTGCAGATTCGGCAGCATCTTCTTGATGCTGTCCACCACCTCCACCGCGTTGGTTCCCGGTTGTTTCGAAACGGCGAGTTGAATGGCGCGAACGCCCTCCGGCTGATCCGAGTTGTAATACCAGGTCGCGTTGTACGGATTCTCAATTCCATCGACCACGCGTCCGAGGTTCGCTAGACGCACCGGCGATCCATTGCGATAGGCGACGATCAACTGCGAATAGTCAATCGCCGTAAAGAGCTGCCCGGTCGCCTCCAGGGTGACGGCGCGCTGGGGACCATAAAGAACGCCCGCAGGAAGATTGACGTTGCCATTGGTCAGCGCGGTGTTGACCTCATCGATGCCGATTTGCCGCGTGGCCATTTCGTGCGGGTCGAGCTGCACATGCACCGCGTACTTCGCGGTTCCGTACACCTGCACTTCCGCCACGCCATTCACGGTTGAAATATTTTGCGCGATCAACGTCTCGGCGTATTCATCGACATCGGAAAGTGGAAGCGTGGCCGACGACAGCGCGAGGTTGAGCACGGGCTGGTCTGCGGGATTCACTTTGCTGATCGATGGCGGCGCCGGCATGTTGGCAGGCAATTGCCGCGACGCCTGTGTGATGGCGTTCTGCACATCCTGAGCGGCGCCATCGATGTTGCGCTTCAAATTAAATTGCAATGTGATGCTGGTACTTCCAAGCGTGTTCTGCGACGACATGGAATCGAGCCCCGCAATTGCGGAGAACTGTTTCTCGAGCGGCAGGGCGACTGCGGCCGCCATCGTGTCGGAATTTGCGCCGGCGAGGGAAGCCCGCACATTGATCGTCGGGTAGTCGACGTTCGGCAGGTCACTCACCGGTAGATTGCGATACCCGGCAACGCCAAACAACAGAATGCCAATCATGACCAGAGTCGTTGCGACGGGCCGGCGGATGAAGACTTCGGGAATGCTCATGGGTTGGCCCTCCTCGATACGTCTGCCACGTTTGCATCGTCATCCGCATGGGCTGGGCTGTTCTTAATCTGAACTTTTGTGTTCTGTGTCAGCCGCGTCTGGCCGTCGATGACAACGGTCTCACCCGGTTCAATCCCATGGTCGATGACCGCCAGCCCGGATACCACTCGACTGGATTGCACCTGTCTGGCCTCCACCGTATTGCCCGGTTTGACGACATAGATGAACGTCCCGTTCTGACCTTGCGTCACTGCCTGCATTGGCACCACCACGGCATTGGGTTGCTCGGAAAGCCGAAGCACCGCATTGACAAAGAGGCCCGGCCACAGCCGGTTTTGGGAGTTATCGAACGTGGCGCGCAGATGAATGGTTCCCGTCGTCGGGTCCACCGCATTGTCCACGAATGTGACCGTTCCTTGCATGGGAGCGCCGGAATCCTGCGGTACCGCGGCGGTGACGCGAAGTTCCTGTACGCCGTCGCGTCGCTTGATGTCCGGCCAATACTGTTGAGGGATCGTAAAGTTCACATCGATCGGATTGACCTGGTTGATGACGACGATCGGCACATCCGACGCCTTCAGCAGATTGCCGGCCTTCTGCATGACCGCACCCGTCCTGCCGTCGATCGGAGAAAAGACGCTGCAGTAACTGAGCTGCAGATTCGCCGCATTGAGTGTGCCCTGGTCGAGCACCAGATTGGCGCGGGCCTTGTCGATCGCCGCGCGATCCGCGCTCAGCGCTTGCGACGCTGCCGATGCCTGGGCTTTCATTTGCTCCGCGGTCTCTTTGGGAATCAGTCCCTTCTCCAGCAGGTTGGCATATCGCTGTGCTTCACCCTGGGCATAGGCCTCCTGGGCGCTGTCCTTCGCCAGGCTGGCTTCCGACTGTTTCTCGTCGGCCTGATCCCGGACGATGGCGCCCTTGGCCTGCTCCACCTGCGCCTGATATGGACGTGGATCGATCGTCAGCAACAGTTGTCCCTTTTGCACGAAGTCCCCTTCCTTGAAGTGGACTTCCAGCAACGGACCGGCAACCTGAGATCGCACCGATACCGTGGAGATTGCTTCGACATTGCCCACCGAAGTGACCTCCACCGGCATGGCCTGCTGCGAAGCTTTTGCGACAAGCACCGGAACATCCGCCGGAGCGGACGCCGCGGGCCGCTCCCGGGTACAACCGAAAATCAGCAATCCCATCGCTGCAAAAACAGCGAACCCCATTTTGAAATCTTGTTTTCTGCTCATATGTTTTGAATCTCTCGCGGCGAGCCTTCAGCCGGCCACGAATGCAGTCATGTTTTGAAAACTTAAATGAGAGTGAAAAGAAGAATCAGGAGTGGGATGGAGGAGCCCGATCCGCGGGCCGCAGGCCGCCTGGATTGAAGCGATATTCGGATATCGACACGGACATGGAGCGGCTGGACGGAATCGGGACAACCGCTGCCTTCTGAGGCAACTCGACGGCGAACGCGGACTCCACCAGCTTTTTTTGCGTCGGAAGCGGATCGGACTTTTCAAGATGGCCGATTCGAAGAGTACTGTCGGCGCCGCCGGAATGATCGAGCGCCTCGGACTGCTGGTTGACCCAGGCGCTGGTCCGCGTCACCGAGATCGAAATGATCAGGATGAAGTACAGCGCTGCGAGTGCCGTGATGCCGATCTTTCTCATCGAATACCGCCGGGAGTCGGGAACTCCAAAACTGCAATATTAGAATAGACGCGGACAGGCGCAATTACGCTGTTTTTTTCGGGCACCGTCTTTCACTCGTTGTTGATGTTATTGAAGCGGTACAGGTAATCGATGGCGACCGTCGCTGTCGACCGGACGGGTTTGCCCAAATACCGGGCAGGAGCGAACGTCCAATTCCGGACCGCCTGCAACGATGGTTCGTCCAATGATGGAACCGAGCGAATGTTTTTCACCTCTCCTACCGAACCATTTTCGCGAACCTCAAGCACCAGAATCACCGCACCCACACCGATGGAATTCCAGGGATATTCCGGGAGCGGACGCGCTCTGGTGAGTATCGGAGGCACGAAGTCACCCGCCACAGAAATGTCCTTATTCAGTGTTGGAAGATCGTCGAACCACCCCGCCCGCTGATAAAGAAAGGTGACCGATGCCGGCGCCGGAACAGGTTTACCGGAGGAACCGTCGAGTGCCGGCGCGAATTCCCAGTTCTTTAAAACCCTGAGAGAGTTCTGTTCGTAGCCGACTAACGTTCCTTCATAGCGGGCGCCATTCGGAGTGCTTCCGGCAATGTCGACGGGCCGTATCTCGGAAACCCGGCCATCGACGCCTACCGTCGCGATGAGGCTCACCGCCACTGAATCCGGGCCGACGGTGGGAAATGGAACGTCGGTGACAGCAACAGGGACCGGCGCCGTAATGGGTGGGATTGCGACCGTCGCCAGAATCAAAAGCGTGATCACGGATTGGAACAGCATTCTAAACATTGGAATCCCGCGTTGAGTTGTCGGAGTCTTTTTTGATCTTACTCCTTTCCGGGCAACATACGCATCAATCCGAAGGTGCGACAATGTTTGCGTATCGTTCGGCATTGGACTCCTTCAGGATCGCGGCACACGGACATTCGCTCTGACTGCGCTGCACTTTCGGATCGTCCCGAAACCCGCTTGCACGCGCAGGCGTATCGACGTATATTCGTCTCAATATATGAAGACTATCTCTGTGAATATCTCAGAACCCGTTTACGACGATTTTGTGGAACACGCCAGGCGCACGGATCGCACGGCAGCGGAGCTTATCCGCGAGGCGATGGAGTTGTTTCGCAACCAGCGGATACGGCCGCGTACAAGCATTGCGGGGTTGAAACCGCTCGACCTCGGCAAACCGCTCCGCCGACGGTCGAATCGCGATGATCTGCTGGGAGAAATGCTCAAATGACGCACGGCCTCGACACTTCTTTCCTCGTTGCAATCGAAGTCCGTTCCCACGAAGAGCACTCCCGCGCACGAGCCCGCTTTCAAAAATTGCTGAATGCTGGAGATGCTTTTTCGCTGGCGCCCCAGGTCCTTGCGGAATTCATTCACATCGTTACCGACCCGCGCCGATTCTCCCAACCCCTGACTCTGGAACAGGCCGTAGAGCGGGCCGAAATATGGTGGAACGCCGCCGAAATCGTCCATGTTTTTCCGACTGCGGAGAGCACGCTGCTTTTTCTCGGCTGGATGGAGGAGCACAATCTGGGACGGAAGCGGCTGCTCGATTCCATGCTTGCATCCACGATGCAGGCGGGCGGCGTGGAGTCGATACTCACGCTCGATCGCAACGACTTTACCGTGTTCGGATGCTTCACCTTCCCGAAATAATTTTATGAATCCGCACGTGGACAGCACAATACTTCGGTGCCCGTGGGCATCCACCGAGCCCAATCTCTCGTATCACGATCTGGAATGGGGAGTCCCGGTTCATCAGGATCAACGGCTGTTTGAGTTCCTGACGCTGGAAGGAGCTCAGGCAGGGCTAAGCTGGCAGACAATTCTCAACAAGCGCGAGAATTATCGCCGCGCATTCCTGGATTTCGACGTCGCGAAAGTCGCCAGGTTCACGGCGGCTCGAATCGAAAAACTCATGCTCGATCCGGGAATCGTCCGGAATCGACTAAAGATTGAATCCACCGTCACCAATGCGAAAGCATTACTCAGAGTTCAGAAGGAGTTTGCCAGCTTCGATGCCTACATCTGGAGTTTCGTGGACGGACGGCCTCGGATCAATCTCTGGGAAACATTCAAGTCGGTCCCAGCCAAAACGACGCAGTCCGATGCACTCAGCGCCGATCTCAAGAGGCGCGACTTTCGATTTGTGGGAACAACGATCTGCTATGCGTTCATGCAGGCTACCGGCCTGGTGAACGATCATCTCGTCGACTGCTTCCGCTACGAACAACTGAAATAATCGCCGCGGACAAAGACCGACGCATGCGAATGTTGACGTTTGTGGATGACTCACGGAGAATGAGAACCCATGAAGGCGCTCTGCGACATCATCTCCGGCATTCTGGCCGTGGTGATTTTCACCACCACGCTCTGCGCGCAGACCTGCGTGGATCCGAATCCGGTCTCGAGCTGCCCGGCCCACCAAACCAAGGATTGCTGCAAACATGAAGACGGCAGCGCCGAACAGGCCAGGGCCGGCTCTCCGGTCGTTGCACCGCAACAGTTCATGGTTCATCTTCCGGTGCAAATCGATCATTCCTTCGTGACCGAGTTGCAGACTCCCATCACAGCATTCGACCGATTCCACAGTCCTCCGGGATACGCGCCTCCTATTTCGCCGACCGACAATCCGCTCGCACTCCGCATCTGATTTTCGTTCGCCTCTGTTTGATCGCGTAATTCACAAACTCGAGGAGAACATGAAACGACTCAGCCCAACGGTTCGTCACGTTTGCGTATTTCTACTAATCATGGCTCTGTCGGCTGTCGCGGCGGCAGCACAGGATACCGACTCCACCTCGGCAATGAACATGAACATGGCAGGAATGGAGAACCCGCTGGGCTTTCCGTCTTCCGGCACGTCCGTTGAACCGGAGAGCACGAAAGACTCGACGCCGATGATGCATTGGGCGATGGGTAAGTGGAATGTCATGTTCCATGCGAATGTCTTTCTGGAGAACATTCAGCAAACCGGTCCGCGCGGGGGCGACAAATTGTTTTCCGCAAACTGGTTCATGCCGATGATCGCGCGAAAGTCCGGCCGCCACACGGTGGCGTTCCGCACGATGCTGAGCTTCGAACCGGCAACCGTAACCGATCGGAGATTCCCGCAGCTTTTTCAATCGGGCGAAACTGCCTTCGGCCTGCCGATCGTCGATGGGCAGCATCCGCATAACTTCGTCATGGAGCTGTCGGGCCGATACGAGTTCAATTTGAATCTCAACACTCAACTCTTCCTGTACGGCGGGCCGCTCGCCGAGCCGGCGCTTGGACCTCCGGCATTCCCGCATCGGGCATCTTCTTCGGAGAATCCTCTCGCGATGCTGGGTCATCACGAGCAGGATTCCACTCACATTTCCTATAACGTGATCACGGCTGGTCTGGTGGCCGGCCGAATGCAACTGGAAGCCTCGACATTCCACGGACAGGAGCCCAATGAGAACCGGTGGGCCATCGGCACCGGCCGCCCCGACTCTTTCGCGACGCGATTGACAATTGCGCCATGGAACTGGGTCGGCCAGTTCTCAATCGGAAGGATCAATCATCGTGAGGCACTGGAACCCGGGCTCAATACGCTGAGAACCACCGCCTCGATTCATCACCACATTGTCCTGAAATCCGGAAGCCTGGCAACGAGCCTGATCTGGGGACGCAATAAAGATGTCGTCAACACGGAACGCCGCATCTTCAATTCCTATGGGGTAGAGTCGACGTTGAATTTCAAAACCCGCAACTGGGCCTGGGGCCGAATCGAAAACGTCGACCGCGACCGGACATTGCTGTTTGGAGAAACACCGGCGGCATTGGCGATTGAAGAAACGCCGATTGGCCGTGTTCAGGCGTATAACCTCGGATACGAGCGCGATATCCTTAGGAAGTCTCCATGGTGGAACGTCGGCGTTGGCTTTCAGTACTCGGTATATGGGCTCACGCCGGAAATGAAAACGGTTTATGGAAATCGGCCGCAGTCGTTTGTGATGTTCGTGCGGCTCAGGCCCGTTGGCAATGTGTCCGAGCACATGCGGTTGATGCATCGGTGACGCTATGAAACGAACTCAGCTCAAATATGCGGGAGTCCTTCTTGCCGTAATCTTCGCAGCGTCGGTTGCATTGGGATGGATGGTGCTGTCGCGAGGTTTCAGCGCGCGGCTGGAACCGAACGCGACTGAAGCTTATGTTGCACGTCACGTTCGACGCCTCGCGATACCGCGCTCGGCACGCGACGCAAAGAATCCCGTCGAGTCCAGTTCGGAAGTGCTGTCGGGTGCGATGGAGCATTTTGCGGATCACTGCGCCTCCTGCCACGGCAATGACGGGCAGGGCCGCACTTTGATCGGACGCGGGCTGTATCCAAAACCTCCCGATATGGCGCGGCCCGACACTCAGGAACTCTCCGATGGCGAGCTCTACTACATTATCGAGAACGGCGTCCGATTCACCGGCATGCCGGCGTTCGGCGAGGAAATTGGAAATGAAAAGGACGAGGAAAGCTGGGCCCTCGTTCATTTCATAAGGCATCTTCCGAAGATCACCGACGACGAGCTTGCAGAGATGAAAAACATGAATCCCAAGAGTCCGCGGGAACTGAAGCAGGAAGAGACGATTCGGAAGTTTCTCGAAGGCGACGACAGTGCGATTCCGGCGCTGGGCCACCAGCACCAGCATTAGAGAATGTTGCGCGAAGCGCATCCGAACTGTAGGCGCGGTCGGAGAGCGGAGCGAACGCAAGCCCGACAGGGCGAAGCAATTGAGAAATGACCGCGCAATATGCTTCAATCAGAATTCAGGCTTTCTTAGGATTGTGCGCGGTCATAGACCGCGCCTACAGTCCCACTCATCCTTCTTCCGCTCGGCCCGCGACAACTTCCAGAATTTTCAATTCTCGGGATTGCAGCAGATTTCCTTCATGTGACAACAACCAGGAGTAGAGGTAAGCCACCCCGACGAGTTCGACGAGACTCAGCAGAAAGAACACCGGAACCCCGGAATACCAGCCCGCCAAATGAAACAAGTATTCCGCGCCGAGCGGGATCATCGATGGCGCCAGGGCCATTGGAAAAAGGACGAACGTCAAAAGCCCATACAGAAACATCTTGCCGGTCTGCTTGCCTGCGGGCCGGAGAGAACCCGAGGCAACGGCATGCGGGTTGACGATCGACAGGAAATTCGCATACAGACAGTCCAGAAGATACATCGTGATCATCTGCATCAGCACCGCAATGAAATGATCGATCCGCATTGGAACAAAGTATTGAAACAGAATTACGGCCACCACCGCCAACCCGAGCGTGACAGGGATCATCGCCAGGTTTTTCCCCAGCAGAATCTCCCGGCGCGAAACAGAAGAAAGCACGAAGTTTCGAAAGCCACTTCGATCGAATGCGAACTGATTCATTCCCAGGGAAGTCGTACCGAAAAGAATCATGAGAAGAACTGCCGTGGCCATCAGTGGCCGGGCGAATTCCGAAGGGTTGACAGACATCCGGAGAATCGACGTTCCAAAAAAGAGCAACAGGATTACCGGCGAGATCAAAACCATCTTGGATTCCGGCGCCCGCATCATCGATCGGAATGCTGCCACCGCCACTGCGGATGCCTGCTCTGAAACCCTGGGAAACTTCAACTCCATGAACGGAACTCGCGATGTGGCAACTTTTCCTGGCACCGGACTAACTGTCTGCGCCGGTTCGATCCGGGGCGCCGGGACCGTGCGTCTTTTCACAGTCTTCCCGGAGCCGTAGTTCCCGGTGTACAGACGCATCGTTGTGCGGTACGAACGACGTAGACTGAGCGCGCCGATCAGCGTCATTCCTGCGAAACCCAATGCAGCGGCCAGGTATCTTCCCTCGGAAGCGGCCCTGGCTCCGTATGGAAGCCAGCCGATTGGCAACACCATGTTTGCCGTCGTCACCAGGTTCTCCGCCTGTTCGGAGTTTGTGCCCGCAATGGAAGAACGTGCACGACGTGAAGTGAAAAAACGCGACGACAGGCCAGGCAATTGAAAAATCGCAATCGAGACGAACGTGACTATGGCAATCACATTGCGGCGATGCCGCTTGTTCATCATGATCACCGCCAGCCATCCGCGAAACTGGTGCGTCACTGCGGTCACCATCAACAGGAATCCAAACGTCAGCGGAAACAACCAAAGCATCGCGGCGCCGCGCGACGCAGACAGACCCAAAGACAGCCCCAGCATGGCGGGAAGAAAGAAAAAGGTGGAGAGTCGTTCGTTGATAATCGAGGCGACGAAATTGATCAGGAACAGACTGGAAATGGAAGCCGGATAGTGCAGGAACTTTTCAATCGGCAGAAGTTCAGATCGCTGCAACTCCATGGACAACATCAACAGCCAGAAAAACAGGAACGCCCCGACCACTCCATCCCAGACGTACATGACGGTAACAGCAGACTGGCTGCCCAGCAGATAAAAACCAATGGAAAAGAAACCCGCAAACGCTCCGGCCGCAACGACCACCGCCAATACCCAGAGCACGGAGTGGATCGCGACCGTGAGACCGCCCATCCGTTTCGTCTTGTTGGCATTGATCCGCGACTGCAGCCAGAGAAATGCGCGCAGGTGCTCCCAGTTCATGTCGCCGCGTCCTCGAGCCACGACAGCTTGTGCGCGGCCTCCGCGTCCACTCCAACCGTTTCCAGAAAACGCGCCTCGAGAGAACTCCCCTGGCGGATATCGTCGAGTGACGCCTGCTCCACGAGCTTGCCTTTGACGATGATGCCCACATGCGTGCACAGCTTTTCGACCACGTCCATCACATGCGACGTCAGGAATACGGTGGACCCGCGCTCCACGAACCCTTTCAACGTGTCGCGTATCGTTCGTGAAGTGACGGCATCGACGCCTTCGAAGGGTTCGTCCAGAAACAGCAGATCCGGGTTGGGCAGCAGCGCGGACGCCAGCGCGAGTTTCTTTTTCATGCCGTGCGAATACTCGAGCGTCAGCTTCTTCTCTTCGTCTTGCAGTCCGAGCAATGACAGCAATTCTTCGATGCGCGTGTGCATGGTGTCCTTCGGGAGCAAGTGCATGCGTCCGACAAACGTCAGGTGCTCGCGTGCGGTCAGGTTGTCGAAGAGCGCGAGGTCTTCCGGCAGCACGCCGATCTTTCCCTTGGCTTCCAGCGATTCCTTCGCATCCGCCATGTTCCGGCCGAGCACATAAATCTCACCGGAGGACGAGGCGAGCAGGCCGGTGAGCATCTTGATGGTGGTGGATTTCCCTGCTCCGTTCGGTCCGAGGAAACCGTAGAAGGTTCCGCGCTCCACCCGCAGGTTCACCTGATCGACGGCGCAGAAGTCCTCGGCCTTCGCGCTGCCGAAGAAACGGGTCAATTGACGGGTCTCAATGGCCAAAGTCATCGGTGCAGTCTACCCAACCTTGGCGGACTCTGACGAAGAATTAAGAAACTCTTCAGACCGGTGTACCAAACCGCCGGGCTATCATCCCCGGGCGCTGAATCGTCCGAAAAAGAATACAGGGGTGGATGTACATGGCAGGGGTCCGATCACTTTCCAAAACACGATATTTCGTTTTTCCGATTTCGTTGTCTCTCATTCTCTGTCTCACGATTGCCACTTGGGCAGCTGTCGGTGGAAGCATTTCCGGAACGGTCAAAGACCAGACTGGTGGAGTATTTCCCGGAGCATCCCTGGTGATCACCAACACCGCCATTGGAACAGCGTATAAGGCGACGTCCGATTCCCAGGGGTTGTATTCGTTTCCAAGCCTGGCGGTCGGACGTTATGACCTCGCGATCGACGCTTCCGGGTTCAAGTCGCAGAAGAAATCCGGCATCGTTGTGGATGCGGACAGCGGACAGGAAATCAACTTTACTTTGGAAGTTGGAGACCAAACCGATTCCGTAACGGTGTCGGAATCGGCCCCGGAAATCCATATTGAAACCGTCCAGACCCAGCTTGGCGAACTCGTGTCGGATGTCAAGATGACAACCCTGTCTTTGAACGGTCGCAGTTATACGGATCTTCTGCCCATTCAGCCTGGTGTTATTCCGATTACGACGATGAAACCAAACTCCGTCATCATGGCCGGAGTCACCGGGGCCGTCGCGCCTTCCGGCGAATTAAATCCGGGTAACATGTCGATCAGTGGTCAGCGGGAATCCGCGAATGGATTCATGGTCAACGGCGGCGATGTGCAGGAACACATGAATGGCGGAACATCGGTTGTGCCCAACCTGGATTCCATCGCTGAATTCCGGGTCCTCACCAACAATTTCGACCCGGAATACGGCAACTACAATGGCGGCATGATCAACGTCGTCACCAAGTCCGGCAGCAGTTCATTCCATGGAAACGCATTTGAATTTGTCCGAAATACCGCCCTCGACTCCCGGAATTTCTTTGCTTCGGAACGAGCGGTGTTCCGGCAAAACCAGTTTGGCGGCACTCTTGGAGGCCCCGTCATAAAGGAGAAAATTTTCTTTTTCGGCGATTACCAGGGCACACGCACAAAGCAGGGCCTCGACACCGGACTCATCCCGGTTCCATCCGACGCCCAACGGAGCGGCAACTTTTCCGATATTGCCGGCACACTCACTGGCGCGGTCAATGGCAGCTTCTGGGCGAATCAGCTTTCGACAAGGCTGGGATACACCGTAACGCCCGGTGAACCGTACTACACCTCCGCCTGTACGACCACCGCGCAGTGCGTCTTTCCGAACGCCGTCATCCCTTCGAAGGTGTGGTCCACGCCCGCGCAACGGTTGTTGCAATACATACCGGCTCAGAATTCGGGGTCGGGACTCTTTTCGACATCTGCCTTTACCAGCAACGTGCGCGACGACAAAGGCTCCGGGCGCATCGATGCCAACAGCCGATGGGGCCTCGTTTCCGGTTACTACTTTCTCGATACCTACAACCACTCCGATCCGTACCCCGGGCAGCAAGGTGGCGCCAGTGTTCCCGGCTTCGACGCGTTGACGGTCGGCAGAGCACAGCTGGTTTCGTTAGGTGACACGAAGGTTTTCGGAAATAACATAGTCAATGAATTTCATTTCAGCGTGACGCGAAATGCGAATGATGTCGGCAAACCCCATGGAGGAGCCGGCGTCAGCACGGCGTCCCAGGGTTTCGTCACCGGGCCGGGTACGCCCGGCATTGTTGTTCAGGCTCCGCAACTGGAAGGCGTCGAAAATATCGTCTTCAACACTTTCGTCATGGGAGTGACGATCACGGGTGTGGAGCAGAACAACACAACCTATCACTGGAGCGACAACGTATCGAAAGTGGTTGGCTCACACACGCTCCGGTTTGGCGGCCAGTACCACTACGATCAGGTCAACATGCATCCCAATGCCACGTTCAATGGAACCTTCACGTTCAGTGGGACCGAAACTGGATCGGATTTCGCCGACTTCCTTTTGGGCATCCCGAGCAATTTCATTCAGTCCGCGGGTGGAGGTTTCTATCTTCGAAACAAATACGCGGGCTTCTACGGTCAGGACAGCTGGAAGGCACGATCCAATCTGACATTCAACTACGGCTTGCGCTGGGATCTGATCTCGCCCTGGTATGAAAAGTTCAATCAACTCCAGACTGTGGTGCAGGGACAACAATCGCAGGTTTATCCCGGAGCTCCAGATGGATTCGTGTTTCCGACCGATGCAGGAATTCCCCGCGGGCTCTCACCCGCGCGACGCAACAACTTCGCCCCGAGAATCGGCGCTGCTTATTCGCCAAGTTTCAGTCATGGAATTCTGAAAACCATATTCGGATCCGGGAAAAGCAGCATTCGAGCCAGCTACGGAATTTTCTACACGGCGTTTCAGGGACTGTCCGCCGGAATCATGTATGCCGTCCCGCCATATGGGTACAACTATTTGAGTCCGGCCCCGCCGCTCTTCGACAGGCCATTCATTACCGCTGCGGACGGCACGGATAACGGACAACGGTTTCCTCTGGTTCCGCCGCCATTGGATGCATCGGTGAGCAAGCCGTCCAACAGCATCGACTGGTCGAATTTCATTCCGATCAATGCGGACCCCTTCTTCTTTCACGACAACAAGGTTCCTTATTCGGAGAATTACATGCTGTCGATCCAGCGACAGCTGGCCCGGCAAACCGTTTTGACTTTGAGTTATGTCGGAAACCAGGGCCATCACCTGATCGTGATGGAGCAGGCAAACCCTGGAGATCCGGCACTCTGCCTGAGCGTCAGCGACCCGAGTCAGGTTGCACCGGGTAGTCCGACCTGCGGTCCATTCGCAGAAAATGGAGTCTTCACCAGAAAGGATGGCACAGTCATCAACGGAACCCGCGGCCCATTGGGGCCGAACTATGGAACCGTTACTGCACAGAAGTCGATTGCAAATTCAAACTTCAACGCATTCGAAGCCAATCTCCGATACGCCGGGAAACAGGGGGACTTCCTTTTGGGTTACACGTTTAGTAAATCAATCGATCAGGGTTCCAATTTCGGAGAACAGATCAATCCTTTCAACAGCAACCTCAGCCGATCCATATCCTCATTTGATATGAGGCACAACTTCGTGGCGAGTTACAGTTACGCGCTGCCCTTCGACCGGTTGTTCGGCAAGAACGTTGCCACGCGAGGATGGAGTGTTTCCGGCACAACTCGATTCAGCTCCGGGTTTCCAGTCACGCTTTATAACAGCACCGACATCTCATTGCTCGGAACATTCGGAAACGGAGTGAATAACGATCTGCTGGATACCCCAAATGTAACCCCCGGTCCGTTGAATATTCATCTCAACCCGCGCGACGGGAAGGAAGCATTCAACAGTTCATTGTTTAGTCTCCCGGCCCTCGGCCAGCTCGGCAATGCGTCGCGGCGCTCGTTCTATGGCCCGGGCATCAACAACACGGACCTGACGCTGGTTCGAACGCTCCACGTGGCGGAATCAAAATCGCTTCAGATTCGGTTGGAAGCGTTCAATGTGTTCAATCACGCTCAGTTTTACGGACCTGCAGCTGTCGATGGGAATATCAGCAGTTCTTCGTTTGGACAGGTGGTCAGCGCCGCGGCACCGCGACTTGTACAACTCGCGGCGAAATTCACGTTCTGAGGCGGAAAACCATGGAAGTCTGCGGCCGGCAACGTCCATTCATTCTCTGTAATCGACTGTTCATTGATTTGTGCTGCGTGATGCATTCACGTCAGTCCTAAAATCCGACTCCTCATGGATCGCATAAACCCACAGGGTACGGTGTGGGGCTGTTCAGCCTCCTGGGTCGCAGCTCCACACCGTTCTTTTTTTACAGCCTTACAAACGCAGCAACTGATCTCGGACGATCCTCGACTGAATCCGGCTGACTTTGAATTCCTGATTATTCGTTAGAACCACGGTGTAGGTTCCGCCAGGCAGGGGAATGATCCGTTTGATCATGTCCAGATTGACGATGGTGCCACGTCCGAGCCGGATATAGCGGCTCGAAGCAATGCGAGCCTCAAGGTCTCGCAGACGATATGAAATGGTGTGCCTATCGCCCTGTCCGGTGCGGATATGCAAGAGTTCGCCGTCCGCAACAACAGACGCAATGTCGCGGACCGGAACCAGCAGAATCTCGTCCCGCCGCCTTACCGGAATACGTTCCAGGGGAACGTGCGGAACGATCTTGTCGTATTGCTCCACTGCCGAGCGCACGCGTTCCGTATTCTCGGTTCGCAGTTCCTTTTGCTCCAATCGTTCCTGGGCACGGTCGAGGGTTGCGCGCACACGCGCCGAATCGACGGGCTTGAGAAGGTAGTCGACGGCGTTCAGTTCAAACGCGCGAACGGCATACTGATCGTAGGCCGTGACAAACGCGATCAAGGGCATTCGATTTTTTTTGAGCAGCCGGACGACACCGAGGCCGTCGAGTTCCGGCATTTGAAGATCGAGGAACGCCATATCCGGATGTTCCCGTTCAATGAGCTTGACCGCTTCGGTCCCATTGGGCGCTTCCCCTACCAGCGAGACGTCCTTGAATGCGCGAAGCGTGGATGCAAGAAATGAACGCGCGGGCCGTTCATCGTCGGCGATGATGACGCGCAGTTTTGCAGTCACTTTACGCCCACTACCGGATCCGCAATCGTCTTCAAAGGCAATACCAGCTCGATGTGCGTTCCTATTCCCGGCTTGCTGATGATCTGCATCTGAGCCGTACCCTTGCCGTAGCAGTTGAGTCTTTTCTCGACATTATTCAGGCCCACACCGCGACTCCGTCCGCTCGCGAATTGAGCGCGACTGCCTCCAGCGCCGGTATCCTCCACCACGAGACGGAGCGAGGCCCCCTCGGAGTCTGCGTCAGTAAGATTCGCGGAGATTCGGACTTGCCCGCCCGTTCGCGACTCGCTGATTCCATGCTTAACGGCGTTTTCGACGATAGGTTGAAGGAGAAGCGAGGGAATTCTTAGCTGCCGCAGATCCTCCGAAACATCGATATTCACGGAAAGCCGGTCTTCAAATCGTGCACTCTCAATGTCGAGGTAGGCCGTGATGATTGCGAGTTCTTCGCCCAGGGTCGAAAACTCGGGGCTGGAGCGAAGCACACTTCGCAGCAATCCGGAGAGTCTCATCAGTGTGGAGAGAGCCTTGTCGGGAGCCGCCTGAATCAGATAGCCAATCGTTGTGAGCGCATTGAACAGGAAATGGGGATGGATCTGGGCTCGCAGCGCGCGCAGTTCCGCCTCAGAAGCGAGCTGACTGATTTCGCGTTCACGGATATCTCTTTCGAACCGCTCATGGGCCGTCCGAATGGCGTCGATTCGCCGCGCAACCAGGTGCGCAAGTTTTTCAATTGCGGCGATGTCATCGGACAGAAGACGCCGACCGCCCTCCAATTCCGCAATCGATACCGCGTATTGAGGCATGTCCACGGTGGGTATGAACAACGTCGCACTGTGGGCGGTGGTCGTCACGACTTTCTGAACCAGTTCCGCATTTCGAGTATCGACGGTTCTCCACTGAACAGAGCGCGCACAGAGAGCGGGGCCAATGAGTCCCTTCAAATCCTCGAGTATGGATTCGGCCGTATCCTGACCGGCTATTGCCTGAGAAGCCTGAGCCAGAAGCATGTCGTAGTCCGGCCTCTCCAATACAACAGTGTCCACGAACCACGCGGTAAACGAACGAATCAAAGGATAGACCAATGCCGTACCCACCCACATCGCAAGGAGCATGAGAATCATCGGTTCATCGGCGCCACCCTGAACTGTCCATGTCGTGACCACCGGAGCCACTCCGAACGCGTATATCCCAAAGACAAGACAGACGAGAAGAATGAGCGCAAGAGCCCGCTTCAGGAAAATATCCGCCAGAGCGAAGCGGTAATCCTGATGCAGAAAGGCCAAAGCGAGCGGCAGCGACGCATGGTGACCCAGCAATTCCAGCCACCAGGGGTCCGTGCCCGTGTGCTTACTCAGGTGCAGGGCGGAAACCGCGAATACAGCCAACGCGACAACCCATAGGGCGCGGCTCGATCCCGGTGTTTTTCGAGTATCGATCAAAAGGGCGATCATGACTGCCGCGAATCCGGCCATCAGAATCAGAAAGGCCGTTGGCGAAAACAGAAGATGCCATCGGAGTGCCGCAACGACGTGAAGCAGTGAACTGCTGAAGCTCAGCGCATATGCGAAATACAAAATGCTTCGGTCCACTGCACGCTTGAGTTCTCCACGCGATCTTAAGACGGAATGAACAACGACCGCCGGGAGAAACCCCAACGCCGAAAATGCAAACGACATCAGCAATGGCGAAGGTTCGACGAGTCCCAGCGTTGGCAGACCGTATGCCGAGAATGCACCAATGTTCCAGAAGAGGCCGAGCACGCCGGTCAACAGGGAGAGGCGATCGGAACTGGACGCGACCCATCCCTGATCGGGTGGATGCGACCGCACGACCATCCAAAGAAGCATGGCGTACAGGATTGCGCCGGTTGTGAATCCGAGAACGTTGATGAGCGATGCAACCATGATGAGTTGTCATTCTATGCGCCTCCCTCCGGTCAAACAAATGGATGCCGGGCAATGGTGGCATTTCCACCACGGATGGTCACAGGCGGACAACGAGTGGATTCACCGTCGCGCCTCAAGCTTCCCGCTGCCATTCATTCGTGCTCTGCGCTGCTCGTACCAGCAAAACACCCATTCATTGGTTTGAGTTCGGCAGACGCAGCGGTCATTCCTACACTGGTGCAGTTTGGGTGTCTCACTAACGAACTGAACAGAGGTGTATATGCGAATGCGGAAAAATGCGGGAGCTTTGGTCGTTGGCGTTTGCTTATTGTTGGTGTTTTTGCACACTGGCGCCACTTTATCGGCGCAATCCGTCGCCAGCGGCACGGTGGACGGCACGGTTCTCGACCCCACGGGAAAGGCCGTGAAGGGTGCAGCTGTGGAAATTCAGAATCCGCTTACGGGCTATCGGCAAAGCACGACAACGGATGACGAGGGCTCATTTCGGTTGTCGAATCTCCCGTTCAACAACTACCACATTGCCGTCACTCAGCAGGGCTTCGCAGTCGCCACTCAGGACGTCAATATCCGCAGTATTGTTCCCTCCACCGTAAGGATTGCCCTCGCAGTGGCCAGCGCTCAGACGTCAGTCACCGTTGAGGCCGCGGGCGCCGACCTCCTGGAGACCGTGCCCGTTGCACATACCGACGTCGATATCTCCACGCTCGGCAAGTTGCCGGCCCTGTCACCGGCTTCGGGATTGAGTGATGCGATCATCCTTTCCGCGCCGGGAGTCGTGGCCGATTCCAACGGATTTTTTCATCCGCTTGGCGACCACGCACAGACTTCGTTTTCAATCGACGGACAGCCGGTGAGCGACCAACAGAGCAAGGCATTCTCAACGCAGTTGCCCGTCGATGCGATTCAGTCGATGGAGATTATTTCGGGCACCCCGGATGCCGAGTACGGAGACAAGACCAGTCTTATCGTTAGCGCCACAACGCGCTCCGGCCTGGGTTTGATGAGGCCCACGGGAACGCTTCGTACGGAATATGGCTCCTTTGGAACAGTGTCGCAGGAGATCACCGCCGCACTCGGATCAAAGAAGTGGGGTTACTTCGTGGCTGGGAACGGAACCAGTTCCGGCCGGTTTCTGGATACTCCGGAATTCGCGGTGCATCACGACAGGGGGAACAGTCAGAATACCTTCAACCGCCTCGATTTCAATCCGACTTCAAAGGATTCGATCCACCTGAACGTTTTCCTTGCCGAAAACTATTTTCAGATTCCCAATACCAGTGACAACCCCGATCAGGACCAGCGGCAGAAGGTACGGACTCTCAGCTTTGCGCCGGGTTATCAACGTACGCTCGGATCGAAGGCCCTGCTCACGGTGAATCCGTTCTACCGCCAGGATCGCGTGAATTTCTACAGCGCGGATCCTTCCAGCGATTCGCCGGTGACGCTTGGTCAATTACGGACCTTGGCGAATTACGGAACAAAGGCGGACGTTTCATACTCCGCGGGCATGCACAACGTGAAGATTGGGATGCAGGTCACACGCACACACTTGAATGAAAATTTCAGCCTGGGAATCACCGATCCGGAATTCAATGCGGTTTGCGTGAATGCTGCCGGAGATCCTCAGGCATTGCCGAATGTCGTCAATCCAGCGAATTGCCCGGCGGCGGGCGCGGGATACACGGCGAATCCGGACCTGCAGCCCGGACTGATCCCGCTGGATCTGACTCGAGCCGGCGGCTCGCTGTTCCAATATTCGGGGACGGGCAATATCGATCAGTACGCCGGTTACATTCAGGACCTGATGACATGGAACGGCCTGACTCTCAATCTCGGAGTTCGGGTCGACCGCTACTCCGGTATTACAAAGGATACGGCATACGAACCACGCGCCGGTGTTTCGTACATCATCCATTCTTCAGGCACCGTGTTGCGGGCCGGATACGCGCGAACGATGGAAACTCCGTACAACGAAAATCTCCTGCTCTCCAGTGCTACGGGGAATGCGGGGCTCACCGATATATTCGGTGCGGTAGGGGACGATCCGCTCAAGCCGGGGCGCCGCAATCAATACAACATCGGCTTTCAACAGGCATTCAGCCGGTACCTGCAGGTGGACGGAGAATATTTCTGGAAGTTCACGGACAATGCCTACGACTTCGATGTGATTCTGGACACGCCGATCACTTTCCCCATCAGCTGGAAGAAGTCCAAACTCGATGGTGCCTCGATTCGAGTCAGCACCGCGAATCTTCATGGATTTCAGGCCTACACAACCATCGGCCACACACGAGCCCGCTTCTTCGGTCCGGAAACCGGTGGATTGCTATTCAATTCACCCATCGATGAATCAGTGTTCCGCATCGATCACGACCAGGCACTTCAACAAACGACGACGGCGCGGTACCAGCCGCACAAGAACGGTGTATATGCGACGGCGACGTGGCGTTACGACAGTGGACTCGTTGGCGGCGTGACCAGCCTGGATGACCTCCTCGCACTTTCGGCGGCGGAACAAACGGCGGTCGGCTTCTTTTGCGGCAGCAACAATGCGGCGCTGAACAATCACATTACGAACTGCTCGAATCCGAAGTTTGGAGCAACACGACTGAGCATTCCAGCCGATGGCACCGCGGACGACGATCACAATCCTCCGCGAATCGCTTCGCGTCACGTCATTGATTTCAGTATCGGGTCTGACAATCTCGTCAAGCGCGAGGGTCACCTGCGCGTGACTGCGCGGCTCTCCGTAATGAACGTTACAAACCGGAACGCGCTTTACAACTTTCAGTCAACGTTCAGCGGAACGCATTTCCTGGCGCCGCGGTCCTACACTGCATCGCTCGGCTTGGTGTTTTAGACGCATGGCAAGGTGCGGCAGATTGCCGCACCTTGCCATCATGCGAGCGTTATAGAATGGGCGGCTGTGATAGCTGATCCACGCCGCATAGGTCCCGCCGATGCTGGATTCTGGGCCACCGAACCGGATGCGGTGGCACCGGTTGAGAGTGAAACTTCCCGGCATCTGGCATTGCGGTGGGTTGTCCGGCTCCGCTATGGGCTGATTGCCGGCGAAATCGTCCTGATTGCCGCGCTGACCCTTGGTCTCCAGATAACGCTTCCCATACTTGCTGCCGCACCCGCAATCGGAATTCAGACACTCAGCAACGTGTTGCTCGGCTCTAGAAAGCGCCGGCTCGGAAGCAGCGCGGAACATATCGTGGGTTCATTGTTCATTCTGGATGCGCTTAGCCTGACACTGATACTTGCCCTGAGCGGCGGTCCTGCAAATCCATTCAGCCTCTTGTATCTTGTCCAGATTACATTCTCCGCGGTAGTTCTTCGCAAACTTTGGACGTGGACGATCGCCTTCGTTTCGATCGTGTCGTTCGGATTGCTCTTCTGGATTTCGCGTCCTGTTGCGGCCTTTCAACAACATGGGGAAACCGGTGAATACTCTGTGCATCTACTCGGCATGTGGATTGCATTCACCACGGCCGCACTGCTTATCAGCTTCTTTGTGGGAAAGCTTTCAACCGAGTCACGAAAGAAGGAGCGCGAGATTCTGCTCATGCAGAAGCGCCTCGCCAGGAATGACCGCCTGGCATCCCTGGTGACGTTGGCGGCAGGCGCCGCTCACGAAATTGCGACTCCTCTATCGACAATTGCGGTCACGGCCAGGGAAATGGAACACGATGCGGGCATTCGACTCCACGACCAGAGAGTAGAAGAGGATTCCAGGCTGATCCGATCTCAGGTGGAACGCTGCCGTTTGATTCTGGAACGAATGGGAGCGCGAGGGGCGGACCCATTTGGAGAAACACCCCGGCCGACCGATCTCGGCGAGTTACTCATGCAGGTTCGCGACAGATTTCCAGATCAGCAGAAGTCGATTCAGGTTCATTCCGGTGAGCCCATGCACGGTGTGATTCCAGTCCGGGCGGCCATCGAGGCGTTATCCGCTTTGGTGAAAAATGCACTCGATGCCAGTCCTGGCGGTGAGCCGGTTACGCTTCAAACGGTGCGGCCAGGTCCGGATCGAATTCGTTTCCTGGTCCGCGACGAGGGCATCGGAATGAATGCCGAAGTGCTGGAACGCGTCGCAGAACCATTTTTCACAACGAAGAGCACGGGTCAGGGAATGGGCCTCGGCGCCTTCCTTGTTCACCTGTTTGCTCAGGAGGTCGGTGGGCAGCTGTCCTACGAATCCCTGCCAGGTCGTGGCTGCACGGCCATCCTGGAATTACCGGACATGAAACATGCTCAACTCTAAGGAGCACGCCATCGATCAAATCGTGGTTCTGGTCGTCGACGACGATCAGGTGTTTCGCAACAGAATCTGCCGGGCATTTCAGGATCGTGGCTGTGAAGCTCACGATGCCGATTCGGCGGAAGCGACCCTGCGCCTGGCTGCCAGCGTCAGCCCCGACCTGGTTCTGTTGGATCTGAGAATGCCTGGTCTTAACGGGTTGGATCTGATTCCGCAAATCCGCCAGCTCGACTCCACAATTGCAATCATCATTCTGACCGGATACGGAAGCATCCCCACCGCCATGCAGGCTCTGAAACTGGGAGCAAATCACTATTTGGGCAAACCCGCGGATGTGGATCAGATCATGGCCGCGTATCGCGAGATCGCCAGTGGCGGTGCGGAGAAGACGACTCCCGCAATGGTGCCATCTCTTGCGAGAGTGGAATGGGAACACATTCAGCGCGTGCTTTCCGACTGCTCGGGTAATATCAGTCAGGCCGCCAAACTCCTGGGAATCCACCGCCGATCCCTGCAGAGAAAATTATCAAAGTACCCTCCGACGCAGTAACAGGCCCTGCGACAATTCACCGCATTGTCTTCCGCGAACCGGTTGTCTAGCATCTCGATGGGGTTGATTTGCCTTGAAACGTTACTTCTACTCGACCTGCTGGCTGTCGTTTTTCGTCCTCGCTTTGCCCGCTTCGCTTCTCGCTCAGAGCGAGGCGACGATTCGTGGAACGGTGACGGCCAAGGCAGATGGATCCCGGATGCCGGATTCCGAACTCCGGCTGGAAGACGCCCCTTTGTCGGCGCCGCTCCGTGCGACTGCTAATGCGGACGGGAGTTTCACGTTCCCACGACTGGTTCCGGGACGGTACACGCTTTCGGCTTCGCACCTGGGTTTTCAGGACGAAGTCGTCCAGCTGCAGTTGAAGCCCCGCGAAGTGCGGAATGTGGTGCTTGAACTGCCTCTTCGACCGGTCGCGCAATCCATCGACGTGAAGGTCAGTCCTGAACTTCTCGTGGATACGTATTCGCCAAGCTCGAAAACTCTGGACCGCGATGAGATCGAGCGCCTGCCCCTGAATCAAAGGAATAACCTGCCGGACATGATCGTGATGTCGGCGCCCGGCATGATCCGCAGCCATGATGATTTTGTTCACGTGCGCGGCAACGAGATTGCGCTCAACACGTTCATCAACGGAGTGTCGTTCTGGGAGAATCCGCATTCTGTTTTTTCATCCGGCATTAACCCCGGAATCGTTCAATCGCTCAACGTGATGACCGGCAGCTTTCCCGCGGAGTATGGGAACCGATTCGGCGGCGTCATCGATGTGGTAACAAAATCCGGATTCTCGATGAACAACGAAGGGACGCTTTCCCTGGAAGCCGGAAACGGCCTGCGTCACAGCGCGGCAATCGAATACGGCGGGCATCGTGGGAAGTCGGCTTACTATTTCCAGTCCGCCGGGTTTGAATCCGCGCGCTTCCTGAGTCCGAATGACGTGCGGGCGATTCACGATACAGGGCGCGGGTCGCACAACTTCCTTCAGGTCGACTTCAACGCCACTCCGAAAGATATTGTGAAATTCATCGTGATGGCGGATGGCACGAATTTTCAAATCCCGAAAACCAGCCTCGATGACGAGGTTCGTCCGAATGCCCATGCCTCCGAGCGGACGCGAGCGTTCAGCACGGTCCTCACATGGAGCCACGTCATCTCCAGTGAAACTCATCTCACCGCGTCGTTCTATCAACGATCGTCTCGTTCACTGCTGCTTGCTGCGGACGACCCGCTGGCGACTGCGGCACAGAATGAACAGCACCTGTTCACGGCGGGCATCAAGTCGGATCTGACGCACACGGCGGGCCGACATACCGTGAAAGCAGGAATCGACCTCGTTCTTCTGCGGCCAGACGAGACTCTCTCATTCGATGAGCAGGGATTCGTGAGCTTCTCCTCTCTGGAGGGATTGCCTGATGTGGATTTTCAAAATCCCGGTGGCAGCCCGATTGTATTTGCCGGCCGAAAGTCTGGCGGACAGATGAGTGGCTACGTGCAGGATACGATCGAGATCACGCGGAATCTTTCCGTCGATGTCGGCCTGCGGCTCGATCGTTACAGCCTCGCCATGTCGGAAACGCAACTGAGCCCGCGGCTGAATGCGGCCTATCGTGTAGCGGGAACGAGAACGGTTCTGCATGCGTCCTACAATCATTTTTTTGTGCCTCCGGCAGTAGAGAACATCCTGATCTCAAGCGCGGGGCTGACACAGTTCCTCGAAGGCGATCCGGGAAGCCTTCCGGCTTTGCGGCCGATTACCGAAGATCAATTTGAGGTGGGTGTGACCCATCCGCTGACGAACCATGTTCATGTGGGATTGTCGAGCTACTATCGCGCCAGCAAGCACCCCGTGCATACGGTCCTGCTGCCGGATTCACGCGTATATGCGTACGCGAACTTCGATAAGGGAAAAGCGTACGGCATGGAAGTGAAGTTGGAAATGCCTGTGATCCAACGACTCGGCCTTTCGGCATATCTGAACTATGCGCTGAGCCGTGTTTATTTGTGGGATCCAGTTACCGCCGGTTTTGTCGAGGAACTGCATCACATCGAAGATTCCGGCAGATTTCTGGCGCCGATGAATCAGGACCACACGCTAAATGCCGGCTTCAATTATCGTCACAAAAGCGGTTTTTGGGCGGGTATGACCTTTGAATATGGAAGCGGGACTCCCACGGAGTCTGCCGTAGAAGGCATGGAAGCCCATGTGCCTGGGCATTTCACGGAAAATGTTTCGACGGGAATCGATCTTCTGCGGCGTGACGATCACCCGCGACTGGCATTACAATTCAACATCGAGAACTTGAGCAATCAGATCTACAAGGTTTCTCAGGAAAGCGCTTTCTCGCCGGGAGAGTATTTCAATCCGAGGGTGTTCTCCGGTTCGATGAAGGTTCATTTCTGACGGAAGGAGAAATTCATGAATAAGAGACAGTATCTACGAGTTGTTGTTCTTGCGTCGGCCGTGTTTTGCATGTTGGTGAGCGTTGCCCAGGCCCAGCAGAACGGGAAGAAGTCGTACACGTTTCGAGGCAAGGTGGAGAAAGTTGATGCCGCGAATAAGACGCTTACCATCAACGGAGAAAAAGTCGAAGGGTGGATGGACGCGATGAGCATGACTTACGCCGCCGACAAGGACGACGTGTTCAAGAAGATCAAAATTGGAGATACGATCACGGCGAAGGTCTATGAAGGGGATTACAAGGTGCTACACGACATTCAGATCGTGACGGACACAAAGGCGCCAGTGAACCCGCCGAAGAAGTGATAAGTAGTTTGGGGAAGATTTCGGGAAAATGAAAATCCCTCTCCCACAGGGAGAGGGTGCCGCCCATCACCAGATGGGCGGCGGGTGAGGGAATCAATATCGCGCCAATCCGGATTCCCTCATCCGGCCCTTCGGGCCACCTTCTCCCTGAGGGAGAAGGATCCTCCCAAATACTTCCCTCCTGTTTCGACCGCCTCGCCCCATGAGCCCCTACTTCGGGTCCGTCGGCTGCAGGATCGTTTCCTTATCGTTCCGGTTTTGGAAAATCCAGTCGTAGTATCCCGCTGACACCAGCTTCAGTTTCACCGGCTCCTTCGTTTTGTTTTCCCAGAACCAGCCCTGCACGCCGGCGTTCGGCGCGATGAACGTTCCGTGGAACTGGTCCTTCCCCACGGCGTCGTCGAGGTCGTAGCTCTCGTAGTAACCAATCGTCGTTCCCGGCGGATTGCGATCCGGTTCGCCGTGGAATTCATAAGAAAGCTTCGCCGATGCCGTCCAGGAATAAACCAATCCACCGCCCTTCGGCATGTGGTATTTGATTTCCATTCCTTCGCCGGACGCTAGTTCAATATCCCGCGAATCGGTTTTGAACCGCTGGGGCTGCGCAATGAATGTCCCCTTAACGGTCGGCGCACCGGCATCGGTTGGCGGTCCCATCACCGGCGAAATCATCGCTGTCGGGCCATCCGCGCCTGCCTTGGCAGGAGAAGCTTTTTCCGCCGACTGGGCCAGGTCGGTCAACCCCAGCCTCTTGCCTGTTCCCAAATAGTCAATTCCATATTCCGCAGGAAGAACAGCCACGACGAGAACCACCGCGGCAACGATCAGGGCAATGAGAGTCGCGAGACCAATCTTCGCCATGGATGGCGCTTCAATCGGAGCCTTGTAAGTATTTTCCATTACTGTGCCACCCAATATCCCGTGACCTGATAGCCCACGAGAATGAATCCGCCCACCATGAGCAGAGTATTTGTGATGAATGCATGCTGCAGGAATCCCGGACGCGTCCGCCACACGCTCAAGCCAATCAATACGGCCGTCAGCGCCAGGCATTGCCCGATTTCCACTCCGACATTGAAGCTGACGATGTTGGCGACCAGTCCATCTTTCGCCAGCGCAAATTCCTGAAGCTTCGTCGCCAGGCCGAATCCATGAAACAGCCCGAAAATCAGAACGGCAATTTTTGTGTTGGGTTGAAACCCGAAAAACCGCTTGAACCCATCCATGTTGTCGAACGCCTTGTAGACCACCGAGAACCCGATGATCGCGTCGACAATGTGGGAATTCGCCTGGACATGGCCGAACACCCCGACCAGCAGCGTGAGGCTGTGTCCCACGGTGAAGAGACTGACATACTGCACGACATCCTTGAGGCGATAGAGAAAAAAGATCACTCCAACCAGAAACAGCAGATGGTCGTAACCCGTGACCATGTGTTTGGCGCCCAGATACATGAATGCCGGGATGGCCGAACCCTTGTTCGCTTCGACAAACGTCGCGTCGCGCTTGGACACGTTGTGCGCGCTCGCAATCGATGGCATGAGGGCAAACAGCGCGAAAGCAATCAGAAGCGCTGCAACAAAACGATGATGAATCGACATAGATATTCCAGTCTTGATATTCGAGATTGAACACACTTCGAAGCGTTCCGCTGCGAAGCAGAAGCAGAGAGGTCTCAGGCGGGAGGCGCGCGGGGAGTGGAGTTCCGGCGAGCCGGCGGATCGTGCGTGCGCATGGGAATGTCGATTCCATGTCCGGAAAGCACGGAGACCTCCGTGACCCAGTGCGCACTATGAAGTTCCGAAGGCAGAGTCTGCACCCTGCGGCCGCTGGCTACGATGACGGCCACTTCGGTTCCACGATGGTGGTGATGGCCGTCTTCGATCTCCGGCGACGACGATGAGTTTTCCGGAATCAAATCGAAGAAATGCGCATGGAGAGTCGTACCATGATTCGATCCGTGGGAATCATCGCCTTCAATATGGATGTGGAAGAACGGACCGGCATTGAGTCCGAACAAGAGGGCAAGGATTCCAAAGAAAGACGTCATCACACGCATGAGAAGGCTGAATTCTATATCGACCGTCCGATCGACGCATTGTTTCTGACGAAAACTTCAGAAACTTTTCAACTACACCCTCGGAATGCGGTGGAATAAACTCTGTCGGTCGGGAACAGATCTTTTCAATTTCGCGCGCAGCGCATCCACACTGTAGGCGCGGTTTATAACCGCGCACGCTCCAGCGTCTGCGCCAAATTCGATTGACGGATTGTGCGTGGTCATAGACCGCGCCTACAGTAAGGAAGGGCCTCTCATGAAATCCAATTCTCTTAAGCTCACATTACTCCTCATTCTGGTGCTCCTGGCTGCCGGTTGCGGCAGCAAACCCGAACCGGCACCTGCGCCGGCCAAGCCCACCGAGCCTGTCGACCACGGCGGACTGCAGAACCAACCGATGATCGTGCCTGCCGAAAATCCGGTCACTCCGGAAAAGGCAGCGTTGGGGAAAATGCTTTTCTTCGATACGCGACTGTCGAAGACTGGGAAGATGGCATGCGAATCCTGCCACCACCCGGAAAATGGATGGACTGCGGGCAAAGCGCTTACGGCAAAATTTGACGGAAGCATGAACACCCGACTGGCGCCGAGCCTCAACAACGTGGGTTACGTCCCGAATCTGTACTGGGACGGACGCGGTAAATCTCTGGAGGCTGTCGCGACTGCCGCATGGAAAGGTCAAATGGGCGGAGACCCGGATCAGATGGCGATGACTTTGAACGGCATCGCCGGTTATAAGGACGCGTTCCAGAAGGCGATGGGCGGACCAGCCACCGCGGATTCCATTGCCAAAGCACTGGCGACGTTCATGCGAACCATCAAGTCCGACGACTCCACATGGGATCGATGCGAGAACGACAAGACCATCGCGGGATGCGATGAAGTGGAGAAAGGATTCGAAATCTTCAGCCATCAGAACAAAGCGAACTGCACGTTATGCCATCTTCCGCCGCTCTTTACCGACACGTTGTTTCACAATGTCGGAATCGGCTCGGACAAACCGGTAAAAGATCCCGGCCGCGGTAAAATCCTGGAAGACGCCGCGAAGGCCGCGGGAACCAAGGACGACAAGGCCGCCGATATGATGGGCGCATTCAAGACGCCGACGCTTCGAGGCGTCGTCGACGAAGCTCCATACTTTCATGATGGGCGTGCGAAGACGCTCGAAGACGCCGTGAAAACGATGGTGGGTGGAGGAATCGAAAATCGGAATATGGATCCGAAACTGAAGCAGAAACACATCACCGTCAAGGAATACAACCAGCTGCTGACGTTCATCAAGAGCCTGTCGCCGGAGCGCAAGCCATTCGAGAAACCGACGCTGCCGTAGGTTGGAGAGTCAAAGAAAGAGGCCGAAATCCCTCTCCCTCAGGGAGAGGGTGGCGCCCATCAAAGATGGGCGCCGGGTGAGGGAATCCGGGCTCGAATCATTTCCATAAAAGATTCCGGGTCTCTTAAGACCACTCTGTTGGGAACCCGCAGAATCTGGAAACCCAGTTCGCGAAGGCGAGTGTCCCGTTCTTCGTCGATTCTCATCTGCGCCTCCGCGTCATGAACCACCCCATCCAGTTCCACAATGACGCGGATTTCATGACAATAAAAGTCGACAATGTAGCGATCTATCGGAACCTGACGTCGGAATTTCAGGCCAAGCGTTCTTCGATTTCGCAGGAAACCCCATGCAACTTGTTCCGCCAATGTGTCTTCCCGTCGAAGTCTGCGCGCGCGATCCCGAAATTCTTCCACGATTGATCCCCTCACCCGGCACCCATCTTGCGATGGGCGCCACCCTCTCCCTTTGGGAGAGGGATGGCGTAGAATCGAGCGATGATTGTTGTTCGTAATCTCGTGAAGACGATTCGCAACGGCTCGAGCACGGTGGAAATCATTCGCGACCTCAGCCTCGAAATTCCCGACCGGCAATTTGTCGCGATCATGGGCCCTTCCGGCAGCGGCAAGAGCACGCTTCTCGGCCTTCTCGCCGGACTCGACTGGCCTACTTCCGGATCGATCGAGATCGACGGCACCGACATCACAAACCTGGGCGAAGACAAGATGGCCGAGCTTCGCGGCCGCAAACTCGGGTTCGTTTTTCAGGCATACCACCTCGTCCCCACGCTTACCGCGCTGGAGAACGTGATGCTGCCGATGGAGATGCTCGGAGACGACATCACCGCCGCTCAGCCCCGCGCGGAATATCTGTTAGAGAGCGTCGGCCTGCTCGATCGCCGCACGCACTACCCCACGCAACTCTCCGGCGGCGAGCAGCAGCGCGTGGCGCTTGCTCGCGCATTCATGATGAAGCCGTCGGTTTTGTTTGCCGATGAACCGACCGGGAATCTCGACAGCTCCAACGGACAGCACATCCTCGAACTGCTGCTTCGCCTGAACAAGGAAGAAGGCACCACACTGATTCTCGTCACTCACGATCAGGCGCTCGCGGTGCACGCGGACCGTCACGTTCGCCTTGCCGATGGCCGCATCGTTTCAGAAACCATCGGAGCCACGCGTTGACGGATTTGCAAAGCAAACTGCGCTTCGCCAGCCGCATGTCCTGGAGGGAGATGCGTGCCGCGTCGGGGAAATTTGCATTCCTCGTGGTGGCCATTGCCCTGGGAACCGGCGCACTGACTGCCGTTACCGGATTTAACGAATCGGTTCGCTACACGCTGCGGCGTGAAGCTCGAAGCCTGATGGCGGCAGATATAGCGGTTCGCCTTCCGAGTCGTCCGACCGATGCGGACATGGAAACGATTCATAAACTCGAATCCGAAGGAATCCAGATCACGCGTGTGACCGAAACCGTCAGCATGGCATCGACCGGAGGCGGCGCTCCCGCGTTGATTTCGGTCAAGGCCGCCGACCTCGCACACTATCCGTTTTACGGACGGCTGGAGCTGGCCCCGGTCAATGCGAAACTCGACGGGGATTCCGTCGCCGCATCGGAAGACCTGCTGCTGCGTCTTCAAATCAAAATCGCCGATACGATTCGAATCGGCGAGCACGAGTTCCGCATTGCGGCACGCATCGTCAGTGAACCCGATCGCATGACCACCGGCTTTACTCTCGGCGCGCGCGTGCTGCTTACGCGCGAGGGATTGCAAAACTCCGGCATCGTCCGCGACGCCAGCCGCGCCACCGAACGCGTGTTGCTGAAGCTGCCGGAGCAGCGCGACGTTGCCGAAGTCCGCACGACTCTCGAATCGGAGTTCGGCCGCCGCGCCCGCATCACCGACTATTCGGAAACCAACCCGGCGTTGACCCGCGGCCTCGATCGCGCGACGCGATTTCTCAGCATGGTCAGCCTGATTGCGCTGATCGTCGGAGGACTCGGCGTCGGCGCCACGATGCAGAGCCACATCCGGCAAAAAATGACCAGCATCGCATTCATGAAATGCATCGGCGCGAGGTCTGCCGACATTCTGCGGATTTATCTGGTGCAGGCGGTCTGGCTTGGACTGGCCGGCAGCATCCTGGGAGCTTTTTTCGGAGCGTTCGTCCAATCGGGGTTTGCGCGGCTGCTCGCCACTTACTTCGATGTTCGGCTGATTTCCGTGTGGCCCGTGGCCGCTATGTTGAAAGGCGTCACTGCTGGACTTCTGACCACAGTGCTGTTTGCCCTTCCGGCGCTGCTGTCCATCCGCAGTGTCCGTCCGGCGTTTCTCTTGAGGAGGGATTTCTCCGACGATACCCGGACCGGATTTAACTCCGCCAGCCTGATCGCATCGGGAACGACGATCGCGGGGTTGTGGGGCATCGCGGTGTGGATCAGCGCATCGGTGGTGTATGCCAGCGTGTTTGCCGGCAGCCTCATCGCAGCAATAGCGGCCATCGGTGGAGTGGGCGCGCTGCTGTTGCGTTTCCTGAAGGCGATCTCCGGCAGAGCCATCATTCGAAAATCCGCCGCGCTGCGTCACGGCATCGCGAATCTCTATCGTCCGGGAGCTCATGCCGTCGCAATTCTTTCCAGCATTGCGATCGGCGTGATGTTTACCTTGAGTGTGTACTCGGTTCAACACTCGGTCCTGGACGAGATTCAATCGACGGCGCCGCCGGATGCTCCAAATGTTTTCCTGCTCAACATCACCGAGACGGAGCGCGAAGGTATCGGCCATTTGATTGAGAGCGATCCTGCCGTTGTCGGTCGCAATCCCCTGTCGAGTTCCGCCACCGCACAGCTGGTATCCATTGATGGAAAGCGGCTCGAGGATCTCGCGACAACGGATCGATCCCGCAGATTTCTTGATTCTCCGGTCACCCTGACCATCAGCCGAGAACTTCCGGCGGCGTCAAAAATCAAAAGCGGCGCATGGTGGAGTGATGCACCTGCCGAGCCCCTCGTGTCCGTTCTGGACTCAACGGCGGAAACCCTGGGCCTACACGTCGGCAGCGAGTTGGACTGGACGAGTGAGGGAGCGGGAACGCCCATTCGAGCGCGGGTCGCAAACATCCGTCAGAGCAACGGGGTTCGCTTCGGCAACAACGGCCAGTTCATTCTTTCGCCGGGGTCTCTGAAGGGCATCCCGGAACTCTATTTCGGCGCCATCCGAGTCGCGCCCGGCGATATCACGGCGCTGCAAACGCGCTTTTTCCAGAAATATCCAACGGTGGCTGTCATCAACATTGCCGAAGTCCTGAAGCTGGTTCAGGATATCGTGGACCGCGCGAGCCTTGCCGTGCGATTCGTGGCGGGCTTCGCCATATTCGGCGGACTCATCGTGCTGGCATCCAGCGTGGCCGGCACGCGGTACCGGCGCATGCGCGAAGTCGCAATATTGAAAACTGTCGGCGCCACTCGCCGCATGCTGGTCCGGATATTTTCCACCGAGTTTGCGACGATTGGGATAGTAGCGGGGCTCGTGGGATCGGTACTGGGAACGGTTCTGTCCGTCATTCTGATTTCCCGGCTGCTGGACACGCCGTACCAGTTCTCCTGGATACCCGCGCTCGTCGCTACCGCGATCACTGCGGCCTTGACCGTTTCCGCAGGGTGGCTTGCCAGTTACGGCGTTCTCAACCAGAAGCCGCTGGATATTCTCCGCAATGTGGAGTGATGGTAATTGAGGAAGGCTTTGGATGAATCTTTCTCCCATATGGAGAAGGTGGGACATCAAGAGATGGGCGGCACCCTCTCCCGGTGGGAGAAGGATTCTCACGCTTTGGTAGTGGTCTAGTTTGGAGTGACGATGAGCAAGCTGCCCTCCTAGGATAGGAGGGCAGCGGGATCGCGAAGCGGATCCCGCGAGGGGTGGTAGCCGTACTAAGGGAAACTTTTCGACTTGGCTACCACCCCGGCGCTTTGCGGCACCACTCCTGTTCCAGGAGGGGTGCCGGATTATCAAACTAGTTCCTCATCCGGTACGCCGGACCCGCCATGGATGGAAACCTTGCGGTCGGCTCGAGAGTCTTTTGGTTCCGTTCAATTCCTTTTTAGACCACTACCAAAGTGGAGGACCGTTTGCCCAACCTGGCGTATGTAATTATTGGTGTCGTTGCAGCGGTTGGTTTGATTCTGCTGATCGTCAGACTCAACCGTCTGTACACCGATGAATTTCGCGTCGACAAGGTGCAGCTGGTGAAGTTGCTGAACCAGTGGCATGGTCCAGCGGATTTGATTTCGTTCCCCCCGCCACGCCCCGTTGGTTTCACAGGACAGTCGAAGGCTTTGCTTGCAGTCTTTGGATCGATTTTCGCCGGGCTGAGTGTGGTGATCTTATTCGTCGTGATGCCCAGGGTGGAATTGCAAAAGCAACACGATGCACTGCTCAGCCGCGAAGGCCTTCTCACCCAGGGCACGGTCACTCGAACGTGGATCACCAGGAACAAGGACTCTCGAAATTATCACGTGTCCTACCAGTACGAAGTAAACGGGGTAACCTATCGTTCGGAGGCGCGAGTGGGATCAACCATGTATTCTCGTCTCGGGCCCAAATCCAACCTGACGCTTCGCTACGCTCCGTCGCAACCCGAAGTCAGCCGGCTGGACGGCGAATTTCGCCAACCACCCGAGCTCATTTATCTCGTCGTACTTCCTTTCGCGGCGATGGGCGTCGTTCCTTACCTGATATTCCGGCAAAAGAAACTGCTGGAGCGCGGCCAGCCTGTCGGCGCCATCGTGACACGTGTGGCGCCGGTCAAGGGAGGCCGGAGTGTCTCGTACCAGTTCATGGATTTTGCCGGCAACATCATCACCGGCTCAGCGACCATGCGGAGTTCGGAAGCGCCGGCGGTTGGAACGACAGTAACGGTCATTTACGATCCGGAAAAATCGCGCAGAAACATGCTTTATCCCGCGAAATTCGTGCGGCTGAGAAATCCTTACCGACCTTGATACAATGTCCGTCGTGAGCGCAGCCACTCCGCAAACCCTCAGCATATTACTTCGTGAGATTCTGACCAGCCGCGTCTACGAAGTCGCGAAGGAGACGCCGCTGGACTTCGCGCCGCTGCTCTCGAGCCGCCTGGGCAACAGCGTCTGGTTGAAGCGCGAAGATCAGCAGCCGGTGTTCAGTTTCAAACTGCGCGGTGCATACAACAAAATTTCACGGCTGTCCGACGCGGAGCGGAATCGCGGAGTGATCACTGCGAGCGCCGGCAATCACGCGCAGGGCGTGGCATTAGCCGCAAAGAAACTGAATCTGCGCGCCGTGATCGTGATGCCCAAAACCACACCGGAGATCAAGGTGAATGCCGTCCGTGCCATGGGCGCGGAAGTGGTTCTGGCGGGCGATCATTACGCCGAAGCTCAGGCGCATTGCGATGAATTGGCCGCGGCCGGTGGCATGACGGCGATACATCCCTTTGACGATCCCCTGGTGATTGCCGGCCAGGGTACGATCGGAGATGAAATCCTGCGCCAACGCCCCGAAGCTCTCGCGGCCATATTTGTTCCGATCGGTGGTGGCGGCTTGATTGCGGGAATCGGCGCGTATGTGAAATCCGTATTGCCGGGAGTGAAGGTCATCGGCGTCCAGCCCGTGGATTCCGATGCGATGAAACGTTCCGTCGATGCCGGTCATCCCGTGACGTTGAATCACGTTGGACTTTTCGTGGACGGAGTTGCCGTGCGCAAAGTCGGCATCCACACGTTCCCTATCGTGCAGGCGACCGTGGACGAAATCATTCTCGTTGGAAACGACGAGATCTGCGCCGCCATCAAGGACGTTTTTGACGACACGCGCGCGATCGTTGAGCCCGCGGGCGCTCTGGCCGTCGCCGGACTGAAGGCCTATGCCGAACGCACGAAATCCAGCGGCCAGCACTTCGTCGCCGTGCTCAGCGGCGCCAATATGAATTTCGATCGCCTGCGCTTCGTCGCCGAACGCGCCGAACTCGGCGAATCGCGCGAGGCTCTGTTCGCGGTCACCATACCGGAACGCGCCGGAGCATTTCGTCAGTTCTGCAGCACGCTGGGGAAACGCGTGATCACGGAATTCAACTATCGATTGAGCGAGCGCAAGAGCGCCGAAATTTTCGTGGGCATGACCATCCAGAGCCGCGAGGATGCTCACGAAGTTCAGGCCAGGCTCAACGCGCAGGGCTATGAAACGGCCGATCTCACCGACAGTGAAATGGCGAAGCTCCACATCCGATACATGGTGGGAGGCCGCGCTCAGGCCGTGGAACGTGAGCGCGTCTGCCGATTTGAATTTCCGGAGCGGCCGGGAGCCTTGCTTCAGTTTCTCGACACGCTGGGTGGGCGATGGAACATCAGCCTCTTCCATTACCGCAATCACGGCGCAGACTTCGGCCGCGTACTAGCGGCCTTCGAAGTGCCGAAATCCGATTACGCGGCGTTCGAAGGTTTCCTTGCTGCATTGGGTTACGAATACCAGATCGATGACGACGACGAAGCCTACCGCCGATTCCTCGAACCCCTGCCCCGTTGACCCCATGGTTGACGCCATGAAAGTTCTTTCGGTGAATGTCGGACGCCCGAGGCCGCTCCAATGGGGCGATCAGGTAACGACTTCTGGAATTTTCAAGACGCCCGTGCAAGGTCCGGTGAACGTTCGGCGATTGAACCTGGATGGCGACGAACAGGCGGATCTCACAGTCCATGGCGGAATCCACAAGGCCGTTTACGCGTACCCGTCCGAACACTATCCGTTTTGGCGGAAACTTTACCCGTCACTCGGCCGGGAGTGGGGGGCATTCGGGGAAAATCTCACAACAAAGGGCATCGACGAGGCATCGGCCGGAATCGGGGACAAGATTCAGATCGGCAGCGTGGTGCTGACCGTCGTTCAGCCGCGCCTTCCTTGTTACAAACTGGCCGCGAAGTTCGATGACGACACCATCATCCGAAAGTTTACGGAGGCAGGACGCAACGGAATTTACTTTTCCGTAGATCAGGAAGGACAGCTTCAGGCTGGCGACGCCATCACCTGGATTCACCGGGAATCGACCCGATTCACCATGGCCGATGCCATGCGGTTACTGAACAGGGAAAAATTACCCGCAGCCCTTCTGCAAGGAGCGTTGCAATTAAAGGATTTAACGGATTCATGGCGAAAGCGGGTTATGGAAACTCTGGCGCTAAAGTCCCAAAAATAAATGGAGTTTTTCCTTTGTTGAAACGCAAACATTTCATATATTCGAGCCTCTCATGGCCCATACGATTTTTATCCTCGGAACGGACACCGAGCACTGCAAGAAGTTGCGGGAGATACTGCAGGAGCGAAACCCAGACGCCGTAGTCACCACCTCGCTTGAAGGCCAGGTCCCCCGACTCCGCGAATCCGATGTCGTTGTCATCACCTCCGAAGAACGAAATACCGGAGTGCTCTACCGTCATCTTCTTGACAAGCTCGAGAACCAGGTTCACCGCGCCCAATTTCTCAGTGACTTGATGCGTCTGTTCTCCTCTTCTTTACAGATAGAGGAAGTGCTGGAAAAAGTCGTCACGAAGTCGACGGAAGTCCTGGGAGACACGGCGTTCATCGTCACCAGAGTCGATTCGAAACTGCGACTGGAGGCCGCCTATTCCACGGATCAGCATCGCGTTGTGCGAATGCTGATGGCGGCGCTGAACGGATCGCTGGAAACCATCGGCGGAGTCTTGTTGCGGCCGGTGCTGGAAGACGGCGCGTCGATTGTGATCGACAACCTTCATCAGTCGCCGACCTCCCCGGAAATCCGAAGATTTATTGATGAGTTCGGATTGATCTCGCTCATCGCCACTCCCATTCGAACCAAAGAAGGAATCATCGGAGCCTTCATGTCCATTTCCGCGGCGCCGCACACGATGGGAGAACAGGACCTGGCCACGGCAGCCGACTTGTCGGAGTTCACGGCGCTCGCGGTCGAAAATGCGCGGCTGGTTTCCGAACTCCAGCGCTCTGCTATTACCGACTCGCTCACCGGTACCTACAACACGCGGTTCTTCAATGAAGTCCTGGCGCGTGAAGCACACCGTGCCGAGCGTTATCAGACGCCGTTATCGCTGCTGATGATCGATGTCGACGGGTTCAAAGTTGTGAATGACACCTACGGCCACGTGGTAGGAAACAAGGTTCTTGCCGAACTCAGCAAGACGATCGAGCACACGGTTCGAAACACCGACCTGGTGTTTCGCTGCGGTGGAGATGAATTCGGCGTCGTTCTGCCGGGAACAACCCTGGCGGGAGCGATGCGAACGGCCGAAAAGATTCTGCAGAAAGTTCAGGTCAGCCAGATTTTGCAGTCGCTCGGATACGCTTGCCCGCTGACGGTCAGTATCGGAGCTTCCCAGTACAAGAACGGAACCCACTTCGAATCGATGGTGGCCGAAGCCGATCAGGCGCTTTATGCGTCGAAGCGTTCTTCGAAAAACTGCGCTCGCGCCTTCCCGTCGTAGATTAGCGTTCTTCTCCTTCCACTCGAATCAGAACCGGGTCTTCGCTGATACACGCCAGCTGTTTGATTTCGCCCAGAGCTTTTCCCATATCCTGCTCGCGTGCAGTGTGCGTCATGATCACCAGCGGAACGGCGCTGTCCTGCTTGCGCACGCGCTGAATGACCGAAGCGATGCTGATGTTGTAGCGGCCAAGAATACCGGAAATCTGCGAGAGCACTCCGGGACGGTCAATGACCATGAATCGGAGGTAGTACAGGCTCTCGACATTGGACATTGGCTGAACCTGCACCGGCTCGGCGCCATCGGGTGGTGTGGGCAGAGCGCGCGATGATCCGGTGAGAAGGCTGCGGCCGATATCCATGATGTCGGCAACCACAGCACTTCCGGTGGGAAGCGACCCGGCGCCGCGTCCGGAGAGCATGATGTCTTCACAGGCGTCGCCGACAATCTGGATGGCGTTATAGACGCCCTGGATTTTCGCGATCGGATATTCGTCTGGAACCATGGTGGGGTGAACGCGAACCTCGACTTTGTGGTCGCGGTACTTTGCAATCGCGAGCAGCTTGAGTTTGTAACCGAACTCCTTGCCGAAATCGATATCGATCGGACGGATCGAAGAAATTCCTTCGGTATAAATGTCGCTCGGCTTCACATGCGTGCCGAAGGCGAGGTTCACGAGTATTGCCAGCTTGTGAGCGGTGTCGATACCTTCGATATCGAAGGTGGGGTCGGCCTCGGCATAGCCGGCCTTCTGCGCTTCGGCGAGGACGTCTGGAAACTGGCGGTCTTCATCGGTCATCTTGGTGAGGATGTAATTGGAAGTGCCGTTGATGATTCCGTATATCGACAGGATGCGGTTCGCGGCCAGCGATTCCTTCAGGGTTTTGATGACGGGGATTCCGCCGCCGACGCTTGCTTCGAATCCAACCTGGACGGAAGCAGCCCGGGCTTTGGTGAAAATCTCATCGCCATGCTCGGCCAGAAGCGCCTTGTTGGCGGTGACGACTTGCTTGCCGCGCGAGATGGCGTCGAGGATGAGGCTCCTGGCGGGCTCGATGCCGCCGATGAGTTCGACGACGATGTCGACGTCGGGGTTGTCGATGACGTCCTTCGGGTTCGTGGTGAGGACTCCGGGTTTCAGCGATAACCCGCGATCGCGCTTTAAATCTCGAACCGCGGCTGAGACAACTTCGACCGGGACTCCCAATCGCCGGCGAATGAGTTCCGCATTCTTCTGGAGGATATTGACGACCCCGGTGCCGACCGTTCCCAGGCCGATCAGGCCGATGTTGATTCTTTGCTTCATCCTAGAAGAGTAAAGTGAATCTCCTGAAAGTCGTGAATAATTTGGGGACTGGCGCCGAAATCGAAAGGCATGTTTCGGGTTTGCGATAGCGGTTGCCGATTTCGGGGCCTGTCCCCAAATTATTCACATCAGCTTGTCGATCCCCCAACGTGCATGAGATCGCACTGTCTCGTCCGCGTGCTCCAGGAACTTCTCCATACTCGCCGCAAGTTTCTTCACTCCAGAATTCCCTGCCACCACCATGAGGTTTCTCAGCAGCCCCTTCACCTTGGCGCGACGCATCGCACTACCGCGAATGAGTTCCCTCCACTCCGCGTCGTCCTTGTTCAGCAACCCCTCGATCTCCGGCCAGAACAGCCCCGGCTTCGGCTGGAATTCCTCGCTCAAGCTCACCGGCGCCCTGCGGTTCCACGGACACACGTCCTGGCAGATGTCGCATCCATACAGATGATGACCAATTCCCTCGCGCTCCGGCTCGGGGATCTCCCCGCGCAATTCGATCGTTGTATATGAAATGCACTTTCGGCTGTCGAGAACGTAAGGCTCGAGGATCGCATCGGTCGGACACGCGTCGATACAACGCGTGCAGGTTCCGCAACGATCCGGCACCGGCGAGTCGGCGTCTAATTGCAGATCCGTAAACACACAGCCAAGGAACAGCCACGAACCGATCTTCTCTTCGATGATGCAGGTGTTCTTGCCAAACCATCCGATGCCGGCGTATTTCGCGAACACGCGCTCGTTCACGGGACCGGTATCGACATAGGTTCGCGTGCGCGACGGAGACTGGGTCTCGATCCATTGCGCGAGCGCGTCGAGCTTTTGCTTTAGCGTGTCGTGGTAGTCGGCCCCCCACGCGTATCGCGATACCCAGGCGCGCAGTCGATCGACGCCGGTGCGCGGACGATCGGTGTTGTAGTTGATCGCGCAGACGATGACAGACCGGGCTCCGGGAAGGAGTGTTGCGGGATCCATTCGTGCAGCGGTGCCCCGCTCAAGGTAGTGCATTTCCCCGGCGTAACCGCGCGCCAGCCACTCATTGTAGAAATCTGCTTCGGGCGACGGTTGGATCGGCGCGACACCGACAAGATCAAACCCCAGGGTTTTTGCATACCTCTTGATCGCCGCTGCATCAATCGCGGTCATCCGTACATTTCCAAAACTGCGCACGCAGGCGCTCCGCTCAATCTCCTCACCGCTTAAACCCCAGCAGCTCTTTCACCGGCTTCGCATTCAGTACGCGATCTTTCTCAATCCAACCTCTCTGCGCCGTCGCCACGCCAAACCTCAAATTCTCGAAGCCTTCGTAATCATGCGAATCGGTATTGATCACGACGTGAACTCCCATCTCCCGCGCCTTCCGGCACAGCACGTCGCTCAAATCCAGCCGATGGAAATTCGCATTCACCTCCAGGCAAGTCCGCGTCCGCGCGGCTTCGCGCATCACCACATCGAAATCCAGATCGAACGGATCCCTATCCCCGAGCAGTCTCCCTGTCGGATGCCCGATCGCCCGCACATGCGGATTCTGCATCGCCTTCACCACGCGTGCGGTCATGGCCTCTCGGCCCATGCGAAACCCGCTGTGCACCGACGCAACAACGAAGTCGAGTTTTGCCAGCAACTCGTCGCTGTAATCGAGCGTTCCATCCTGGCGGATATCCACTTCCGTGCCGGCCAGCACGCGGATATCGGAATATTTCCTGTCCAGCGCGCGCACTTCTTCGGTGTGCCGCATCAGGGCTTCATCCGACAGTCCGCCGGCCACGCCCAGCGACTTGGAGTGGTCCGTGATAGCGACGTATTTCAACCCGCGCTTGCGAGCGTTGAGAACCATCTCTTCACAGGAATACTTCCCATCCGTCCAGGTCGTGTGCATGTGCAGGTCGCCGGCAATGTCCGACGCTTCGATCAACTTCGGCAGCCGGCCTTGCTCGGCAGCTTCAATTTCTCCCTGGTCCTCGCGAAGCACCGGCGGGATAAACGGCAATCCGAGCTTCTCGAACACATCGACTTCTTCCGTACCAGCGACCCAAACGTCGTTGGAATTAAAGAGGCCGTACTCGCTGAGCTTGAACCCCATCCTGATGGCGCGCTCACGCATGCGGATGTTGTGCGCCTTCGACCCCGTGAAGTAGTGCAGGGCCGCGCCCCAGGACTTCGGCTCGATCACGCGCAGATCGACCTGCAGATCGTCGGACAGACGCACCGAGCATTTGGTCGGGCCATGCGCAAGCACGTCCACAATGAGCGGCATCGCGAGAAACGCCGCGGTGGTGGCTTCGGGATTCGAAGAGGCCGCGAGGATGTCCACATCGTGAACGATCTCTTTCATGCGGCGCAGGCTGCCGCCGAACTGAACGCGATCGGCGTGAGGCGCCAGGTACTGGCACAACTGCTCGGCGATGGGCATGGCGCGTCCCAGCAGATGATTGCCGCGCTGCCGCTTGACGAGTTCGATGCCACGGATGATGTTATCGACGGATTTCTTCTTAAATCCGGGAACGAGGAGCAGCTTTCCGGATCGCGCCAGCTTGTCGAGGTGATCGACGTCTTTCACATGAAAGCGGTCGTAGATTTTCTTTGCGGTCTTCGGCCCGACGCTGGGAATGGCGACGATCTGAAGCAGACCGAGCGGCACTTCCTTTTTCAGGTCTTCGTAGAACTTCATCTTGCCCGTGGTGAGATACTCGGAAATTTTCGCCGCGAGGTCTTCGCCGATACCGGGAATTTCACGGGCCTCTCCACGCGAAACAATGGCTTCGATGTTGTCGGTCAGAGACTCAAGATTGGCCGCAGCACGCTGGTACGCGCGCACGCGGAAGGGATTGGCGCCCTGGATTTGAAGTAGATCGGCAATCCGGCTGAACAATGTCGCAATTTCAATGTTCCGCATTCCCACATTGTACAAGACCAAGTCTCTTCTCGCGATTCTACGGGCGTGCTATATTCTCTGCTCGCGTTCATCGAAATGCATCGCGGGCCGTTAGCTCAACTGGCAGAGCAACTGACTCTTAATCAGTAGGTTGGTGGTTCGATTCCACCACGGCTCATAGACTTACAAGCAAGCATGCCATTCCGGGTACCACAGGGGTACCGGATGGCAGTTTTTTCTTCTGGAAAAGGTACCCGCCTCGTCCTCATATAGTTCCTCATGAGTACAATCGCACAACTCGCAGCGTCGATTTCTCTTACAGCCGCTGATTACAGAACCGCTGAGTTGGGACCATTCACAGCCGGACACGTAATAATGTGGGTCAATCAATTCGATCCCGAAGAACGACTTCCCGTCTTGGATGAACTTAATCATGTTTTGAAAAGGACCTACCTTACTGAAGCGAACATGGAAGAGTTCTTAATAAAAGTCGCAGCTAACCAAAAGTTTGTAGGCGCCGACGCCAAGGCATTTTGGAAAAGTGTAGGAGTTCTCAGAGTTCAAACTGGCGGAAATAGTCAGAATGAAATGCTGGAGCGCTTGGAAAGAATTCTCAACGAGCACATCGGCATTGGTCTCGACGAATGCCGATCTACCTCGGGAACATTTCTTTATATTGATGATGCGGTGTTCAGCGGGAACCGAGTCAAAAACGACTTGGAGCCATGGATCGAAAATGTCGCGCCACAGACGTTTTCCCTACGCATCGTCGTCGGCGCACTTCATACCAATGGAAAGAATTACGCAGATGAGCACCTTAAAAAGATTGCGAGTAGCGTCGGCAAAACGATAACCACGAATTGGTGGCAAGTTATGGGTTTCGAAAACCAGAAGTTCAGAAAAAATAGCTCCGAAGTTTTGTGGCCATCTGAATTACCACCTGACGTTCAGGTTTCTCAATACGTCGAAACGTTGAAGACTGCCGGTTTTCCGCCAGTGTTGCGCGTTCCCGGAGAAACTCCAAAGGATGGCGTATTTTCGGGTGAGGTCGGGCGAGCCACGTTGGAAAGGGCTTTGCTTCGCGCTGGCGTTCGGGTTCGTTCTATATGCACAAATCTTCGTGAGAACTCTCGTCCCTTAGGTTTTACGCCACTTAAAACACTTGGCTTTGGAACTACCGTCGTGACTTTCCGTAACTGCCCCAATAATGCCCCACTTGCGTTTTGGGCTGGCTCCCCTTGGTATCCTCTATTTAGAAGGAAGACCAATTGATGCCTGTCGAGTTTAGAACTTATCGCCGGGAAGAGTGCGCTGTCTTTCGCAAGACGCATGAAAGATTCGGCGGATTGTCCAATATGGCGGCAGGTTTTCCGTTGCGTGTAGATGGAGTGTCAGTTGCAACAGCGGAGGCCCTTTATCAAGCATGCCGTTTCCCCCATTTAGCCGACGTGCAGCGACTGATTATTAGTCAAACCAGTCCGATGACTGCCAAGATGAGAAGCAAGCCATTCCGGAATGAATCGCGACCAGATTGGAATTCAGTTCGCGTTGCGATCATGCGATGGTCCCTACGCGTCAAACTCGTCCAGAATTGGGACAAGTTCAGGTCCTTGCTTCTGATGACCGAGAATTTGCCAATTGTTGAGGATTCCAGACGTGATGATTACTGGGGTGCAGTCGCTGCAAAAGACGATCCCTCAGTATTGGTAGGCCAGAATGTCTTGGGTCGACTTCTTATGGAAGTTCGGGAACAAATTCGATTTGCTTCGGCGGATGAGTGGCAAGAAGTCAGCCCACCGCAGATTCCTGATTTTCTGCTCTTCGACCACCCAATCGGCCGAGTCCTGAGAACAGATTCTCCAAAACCTAAAACCTTCCAAGGTCATTTGTCAGGGGTTGAATCGTCATAGACTTTGAGGACGATTGTCGTTCTAGACAAGCGCAAATCCCAAGTCGAATGGTGAGAACATTTCCGCGGCGTTCGGCTGACCGATCTATTTGGCCATCAAGAGCCTTAAGAAAACGCGGACTATTCGCGTCACCGCTGCAAGCGTATAAGCAAGGGTTCCCCACCAAAAAGCCGAATAGATCCCATCGAGAACATAGTTGCTTCCGGCCAATGCGCTGAGCGGTCGCGAACCTATCTGAGCGAGGAGGATTTCCATTGATCTGATAGATTCATTAAAGGTGGGCCTCCTCACCTTCTGCCTGCATTTCTCGTATGACTGGTGTTAAGCTCCGGCCCAGTGCTCTATGAACGAGCGTCCAAGTCGCCAACAATTCATCAGCGTTCGCGAAGCTCTAAAAGTCCGGTGCCTGGTCTGCGTTTGCATAACCCTTTCGGTTTGCCTGCTCCTGTTTCCCTTGTTAGTGTTGGCTCAGAGTTCGTTCACCAATTACACCGACGTGCAACAGGTCTTGGCTTCACTGGCCGATATCCTTCCCTCAGAGTTGAAGTCTTCCGTCACGTCCAGCCAGCAGACTGCCTGGCAGGACTGGGTGCTCGACCACGACCGCGACATTCGCAAGCGACTTTTACGTGGAGATGAAGACACCATAGTGAATTGGCTGCTTTTTGGCACATCATTTACCCAGCAGGCGAGGACCTTCTTTAACGCGCCGTTGACGCCTGACGTTCTCCGCGCACAGATCGCGCAGCGCACTAAAGATTTTATTTCAGCGCTCAGTTCGCCGGGCGCCGATGAACGGGCTGATTTCGCTCGTCAACTCGTTCTGAGCCAGGGATATGGTTTCAACACCGCCGAGGAACAAGCAGCGCTCCAACGGTACTTGTACGCGCAGGTCGACCGTGTTGTCGCCGAGCGGCAGCAATTCAAGCTCCGCGAGGATGCGTTGCAAGCTGATGATGTCGTCGGGCAAATCGTCGGGCAATCCAGCCTGTTTCGAGACCGCGGTCTGTCTCTCGACACGTCAATATTGGCCAGTTTTGCCATCGAACGAGCCCTGGAGACGATGAAGAACCAGGGGCTGCTGGCGCCAAATGGAATTCGACGCGTGGCGGTCATCGGACCCGGACTCGATTTTGCCGACAAGAACTCGGGCTTTGACTTCTATCCCGTGCAGACGATGCAGCCTTTCACTTCGATCGACTCGCTTGTCCGGCTTGGCCTCGCCGCGGGGCCGGATGAGATTGATCTCACAGCATTCGATATCAGCCCCCGTGTCAATGATCACATTAGAGACATGCGCGAACGCGCCAAGGCTGGGGCTCCATACGTCTTGCGATTGCCGACCGATCCGGGTTCGCAATGGACGCCCACCCTGGTTAGTTATTGGAAGAGCCTCGGTGATCGGATTGGTTCGGATACGCCGATCCCGAAACCTCCAGAAACTGTCAAAGGTATCGAACTTCGAGGGATCGAGGTGCGGCCTCAAATCGCGGCCGGCATCGTACCGGTGGATTTCAACGTGGTTACCGAAAAGTGGGCCGGTCCACCATTCGATCTCGTCATTGCAACAAATGTGCTCGTCTACTACGACAGGCTCGATCAGGCGCTCGCATTTGCCGGTATCGAAGCGATGTTGCGTCCTGGAGGTTTTTTCATAACAAACAATGTTGTCGTGGAATTGCCCGCCTCGCGCCTGCGTTCCGCAGGTCTGATGACCGTGGAGCATTCCGCAGAGAGAATCGATCACCTCTTCTGGTATCGCCGCAACTAGACAGCGGATTCGGTATCCCGAGAACAGACTCCGTTAAATCACGGGCTATTTTTTCTTGGAACTCGCCAGCCTTCAAGGGGTATAGTCCGCTCCAAATCAACCGATCCCGGGTAAAAATTGAAACCACGTTCGGAGGAGTTCCCATGAGATACCTCTTGGCAGCGACATTGGCATTGGCGATGTTTTCCGCGAGCGCATTCAGTCAAACCAGCAACGCATCGGTAAGCGGATTCGTGCAGGATCCTTCAGGCGCATTCATTCCAGGCGTTTCCGTCAGGGCGACCAATACGCAAACGGGAGTCGTCAGGGACGTCTTGTCGAACGAAACCGGAGCCTACAACATTCCCAGCCTTCTGCCGGGAACTTACCGGTTGACAGCAGAGTTGTCCGGTTTCAGAGCTGCGGTTATCAATAACCTGCAACTTGGAGCGAGCGTGGCAGCCCGTCATAACTTTACATTGGAGGTTGGCGTTCTCTCGCAAGCCGTGGAGGTGTCAGCAGACCGCACTGCCTTGCTGGCCGAGTCCTCTCCGACGATTGGACAGGTGTTGACCGAACAAAAAATCCGTGACCTTCCATTGGTGTCGAACAATGTGCTCGACCTTATTAAGACGATGCCTGGGGTTCGTGGTGGCATCTACTCCTCGCAGACGACGTTTGCCGGCATCAGCGCCAGCGCGGTAAACACGACACGCGACGGACTCAGTGTGCAGGAAGGACGATACGCATATGGCGTGGGTTCCACTACCTTGATCAACCCGGACATGGTTGGGGAACTGCGAGTGATCCTCGCTCCCGTGGACGCGGAGACTGGGCGTGGCAATGGACAGGTGCAGATCACCACAAGGTCCGGCACAAACAAGTATAACGGCAGCCTGGTGTGGAACGTTCGCAACTCTGCTCTGGACGCCAACACATGGAGCAATAACAAACAAGTGGTCCGTGGCGTCTGGACTCCCGCGAAAGTGAATTGGCAAAACGAGCATGAGTATTCGGTCTCGCTAGGCGGCCCTATCAAGAAGAACAAGACCTTTTTCTTCTTTCTGTGGGACCAGCAGATCGAGCGCGACCGCACGCAGATGAGGCCGGTGGTGCTAACGGACTGCGCCCGGAACGGCGTCTTCCGGTATTGGGAGGGTTACCAGAACGGCAACATCAACCAGATCGTCAGCGGTATCGGAACTGCAAATCCCATCTCGCAGTCGGTCGATTCCTTTGGCAATCCGCAAGAGCCTCAGCTGAATCCCAACGGCACGCCCTATACAGGGCAATTGCGGTACTTCAGCGTTTTCGGCCCATTGTCGAATACGCCGTCACAGCCGGATTGCTCTGACGCCGTTGTGGACACAGCTAACCCATGGGACAAAAATCGCGTTGGAATGGATCCTGCTGGATTCAGCCAGCGGTACTTGAAAGCAATGCCGCACGCCAATATATTTGACGGCGGTGACGGTCTGAACACCGCCATCCACCAGTGGCAGTTCGCCGGCCACGGCACGGGCGACCTGAACACAGCATACGGCGTCAGCTTTTTGGCAGACCACCATCAGTCCAATCTGAAGATCGACCATGTGATCAACACGAAACACAAGATCGCGTTCAACGGCAGCTATCAAGTGGTGCCGAACGACTACATTCCGGTATCCGGTCCCACCGTTCAATGGCCGGACGGCTACCTTTCCAAGACCTTGCGGAGACCGCGTGTATTTACAGCCAATCTGACGTCGTCGCTGAGCTCTGGGATACTTAACGAGGCGCGTGTGGGCTACCGCGCAAACTGGCATTATGTGTGGGCGCCGTGGGAAGTGCCGAATGAGCAGGATCGCGCGGTTCCGTTGTCGTTCATGCTGAATGGAAGCAACGGGGTTCCCATCGTCTACAACCCGGCGACCATCGCCTCCTCTGGAACGCAGGGAGGAACGCTGACGACAGTCAGTTTCACCTGCTCCACGGGATGCGCCCAACAGGGAAACTACACACCCCTGTTCCAGTACGCGGACACGCTGACGTGGTCCAAGGGGAAACACACCTACAAGGGAGGGGTCGATGTCCGCATCGGGTACACGAAGGGCTATGAAACGCCGACCGCTCCGATTCCAAAAGCCTTAGGCGGCGCGGGTTCGAACCCGAACCAGAAATTTTCGAACAATACCGCAATGCCCGGTCTGGTGGCCAACAACCAGACGGTTGCCAATAGCCTTCTTTACTTTCTGTCCGGTTCGCTCAACCTTACACAGCAGTACTACCACATCTACGATTCCGCGAACCCGCAATGGAACAGTTATCTCGATCACAATCGAAAGCTCACCTGGGCTCACCAGAACGATTGGTCCGTGTTTTTTAAGGACGACTGGAAGGTCCGCCCTTCGTTCACTGTGAACCTTGGGGTTCGGTACGAGTTCTACGGTGCGCCCTACGAACACCGGGGACTCACGCCGAGTCCCGTTGGCGGCGGCATCGCCATACTCGGCGTTTCCGGCCGAAGCTTCGATCAATGGTTGAGGCCAGACACACCAGTCGACCTGAATCTTCTGACACAGATTGAACTGGTTGGACCAAAGAGCCCCAATCCAAGCCGAGGACTTTACAAAAACGACTGGAATAATATCGGGCCTGCCGTTGGCTTCTCATGGCAGATGCCGTGGTTTGGCAAAGAAAAGACCAACATCCGGGGTGGATACCAAATCACGTATGCCAAACCTGGTAATTTGGCCGCTCTCGTCAACGGCATCTTCCTGAATCCGGGCTTCAGCAACCTTGCTCAGTCCAGCGGACCGCTGGATGGATCCTACTTCGATCTCCGGAATCTCTCTAGCTTTGTACCGATTACGCCAACGACGGCTCCGCTGCAACCGATTCCGCTGACCAAGCCGAACCAGGCCATCTCCGCGTTCGATTCGAACTTCACCACGCCGTACATCCAGAATGTGACGCTGTCGGTTACACGCAAAGTAACGTCATTCCTGAACCTGAATGTGAGCTACATCGGCACTCGGGGCCTCAAGCTCGACGGCAACTGGGATCTCAACGTGCCGAACGTGTTCTACAATGGCAAGTTGTTCGATGCGCTCGAACGCACAAGGCGCGGCGAAGACGTAGAACTATTCGATCAGATGTTCCTCGGATTGAACCTCAATCCGGGCGTTATCGGATGCGACCGCTCGAACCCCACCGCGGTTTGCGCTCCAGTAAACGGCACAACGCAGAGAGGCTCGCAGCACTTGCGAACGAGTTCGACTTTCCGAACAGATCTGGCAAATGGAACGTATGCAGCGCTGGCCAATACGCTGAACGTTTTCAATGGCGTGGGATCCGGAGCTGCAGGAACCGTCAACTTCGGCGTCACGGGTGAACGTGGTACCGTGCTCAAACGCGCGAACGCCGGATTCAACATCGCAGGCGGCAACAGCGGAGCGAACATTCCAGCGGGTACAGTGGTGCAGGCAGGTCTGTTTCCTGCCAATTGGATCACCGCCAACCCTCAGGTTTCTTCGGCGAACTACTACACGAACACCGGCAAGTCGGATTACGACTCGGTGCAGTTCGAGTCGACACTGCGCGCAGGAAATTATCTGACGTTCCAGGGAAGCTATATCTGGTCCAGGTCCATGGCGCTGAGTTCAAGCACGTACACGAATCCGGCTGAAAGGGACCAGGACTATAACCTTGCCCCCAGCAACGTCACTCACGACTTCCGGGCGAATGGAACGGTTTCACTGCCATTCGGCTCAAATCGCCTGCTGTTCCGCAATGTTTCCGGATGGGCCGCCCAGCTGGTAGAAGGCTGGCAGTCGAGCTTCATTATCAATGCGAACACCGGTCAGCCTGTCAACGTCGTTGGAGCCACAACGCTGTATGCCAATGGCGTGCCGGATATCGTTGGCGATTTTCCGGTGAAGCCATTCTCGCAGCCAACATGGAATGGAGACTTTGGCCAGTACTTCGGCGGGACCTTCGCCCAGGTAGCGGACCCGCAATGTTCCCAGATCGCGTCGGATCTCCGCCCCTACTGCACGCTTCAGGCGTTGACCAGTTCCAAAACCAATCAAGTCGTGATTCAGAACGCCAAGCCTGGAATTCAGGGCACACTGGGTCAAAAGACCATGGAACTCCCTGGAGCCTGGGCCTTCGACGCCGCCATGAGCAAGTCGGTCCGGATCGGAGAATCCAAGACCCTGCAAGTGCGTCTGGATGCCACAAACATCTTCAACCACCCGTTGCTGGGGACGCCCACGCTGAATATCAACAGCACAACGCCGTTTGGAAATATTTCAGCCAAGGGAGATCAGCGCCGCCAGTTCAAGGCGCAGGTGCGCTTAGAATTCTAGACAAAATGGGGACCGAACCCGAAGGACTGCCAAAGAGCTTAGAAAACGCGGCAAAGCGTAAGTAGGATAACCTTCCCGATAACGCGTTGAATGTCGGCAGCGACACGCGCGAGTCCTCAACTGCCGACGTCTGGGGCGGCCTGACGTAGCTTACTTGAGGTCCGGCGATTCCTCGTGTGCGATGCGCAGTCTTATGGGTCGTCCCAAACCCGGAGTCCTCTCGATCAGCCCCTTGGACTTCAAAGTGAGTGCCATTTGGTCCACCGATGGTGGCGTCACCGCAAAGTATCGTTCCATGTCCGCCTCCACCGGCGCTCGACCGTTGACTTTCGTGTAGTAATAAATGAAAGACAAGTACTGCCCTGGTTTGTCCGTGAACCGTGCCGCCATCAGCCTTGCCGATTTTATGTGACTTCTTACGGAAACAGGAACGCTTCGAGCGAGAGCCCGCATTCATGCAACGGCACCTGATGCGAATCCGATTATCGAATAGGGTTGGGGAGAAAGGCAGGTCTTCAATATCGCTTTCGGGCCCGGCAGCTGTCGAGGGACTGCTCAGCCTTCAGATTAGCGATAGTACACGAATCGTTTCATCTCTTCAAACGCGAGTAAGTACTTAGAGAAGATGATGTCGCGACCAAGAATATTTCGAGGCAGATTTGCAAATCCGATCTGGCATCCAAAACGGTTTCGACCCTCCAACACAATCTCCAATTCGAGATCAACCAGATAAACCGTGAGCGGTCCGCCGCCAGTTTGGATCGTGATGGACTGAAACGTATTGAGATCGCCAATCCCTGGACTCTCCGCAAATTCTGATCTAAATATCGTTCTGGTACTTCCCGTATCTAGCAGCGCTGGGAAACGCGGAGTACTATTGGCGTTGGAGTGGAGGATTACCTCGAACACAGGCGCCGGAGCGAAGAATCCTGGCGCACGCCGGTATCGCAGTTGGCCATCGAAAGTTACTGTGATCAATGCCGCGTTAGACCAGAATAAAATCGCGTTCAGAGGGAGTGGGAACGTAATGGACGAAGCAGTCTTTCAGACCACGTTTCTGAATTTCCGCATCGATGTCGCGATAATCGCGCGAGTGGTTCAACAATTGATCGCCGTGCAGCAACAGCCATTCGCCCGGAAATTTAGAGAGTTCTTCAAAGCGTCTCTCAAGCGTGTCTAGTTCTTTCGAACTCGCGAACGCATCATTCTCAATCGGATTTATCCGTTTCATGGTGTTTTCAGTTTAGCGTCGGAACGCATCAAGCGTCTCGATAATATCCAGAAGGTTCTGGCTAATCCATCATCTTCATGCGACACGGCGTGGACCTCGGTGTGGCTCTGTTCATTGCCTTGAAACGTTTTCTAGAGCTGAGGACTCAGTCCAAGATGGATGCCCGCAGGAAGCTCGCAAAACATAGGAATCTGTTGCCGGTTTGTTGCCGGAACGAATGCGGAAAAGTACGGAAATTTCCGGAAAACTCGGCAGGCAAACCATTGAGGTCAATAGAATCCATGATTTGGTAAAAACTCTTAAGTAGGTTGGTGGTTCGATTCCACCACGGCTCATTTCCCTAAAATCAGCGGTAATCTGCGAATCAGAACCCAATTCTATTCATGGGCGTAAGATCCTCATGGAGGCCTGCTCTGGATTTGCACCCTGAATACAATTTTCCTGGTTTTGATAATTGGTATGTCTAGCGCAAGTACTTGAACCATGAAATTTCCAAGTGAATCCAGCCGGGCGCATCTTCTGCAACTGAGAGAGGCTCTAAAACCCCCAAGGTTCTTTCGATCTCCAGGTAATCCCAAGCCACACTTGGCTGCTTTGAAAGAGTCGGGAGAAACTGACATCCTGCGAGACCTCATCGGGATCACAATCGAGGCTGATGCGGGAAGAAGGTCGGACTGCGTTTCAACTATTGCCGCGATTGTGGAACCGTTGCTTCCAGATCGTCTTCCGGAATTGGACGAGTCGTTTCGCCAATACCGGCCAGTTTTAGTCCAACCGGTCGATCCATGGAGCAGGCTAACCAGAAAGGTCGTGGAGGATCTTCCAGTCGCAGGCCAAAACGACACAATTTTCCTTGGTCTCTGTGCGAGCCACAGTGATGGGTACATACGCGAAGCCGCAGTCGTTCGACTAGCGCAGATCCATAACGGTTTGGAGCTCGGTTTTCTGATAATGAGAGCGAATGATTGGGTGACCGGGATTCAGATTCGAGCACGCTCCGCCTTACTTGAGCGCCTGAGTGCTGAGAATGCGACGACTCTCGTTCGTCACCTGCCGCTGTTGGGTTACCTCTCCAGGGCAACCAGGACTGATCATCAAACACTACTGAACGCCGTTGAAACCTTTCTTCTTTCAGAGGAGGCTCGCCCGGCGTTACTGAAAGGGCTGGACGTTTCGCCGCAGTTTCGTCTCCGGCGTCGTTGTTACGAACTTGCCTACCAGGCCTATGTACCCGACGCACCCGAGTGGCTGTCGGAGAAGGCGATCGCGGATCCCGATATCGTTATTCGTCATCGAGCGTTTGGTGAGATTCTGCGCTCGAATCGCCCTTTCCCGTCAACTCTGTTGCAGCGAGGTATGAATGACGCATTTACACCAATTCGTCGGCGAGTGTTCGAATTCTGCACTCGATCCAATGGCGCAACAGATACTACGCTAGTTCGGGTTTTCCTATTCGACAGCAACACGCAACTCCGACAGGATGCCCAACGTTTCTGGAGTGATTTGGGTCTGGGCAATCCTTCAGAGATCTATCGCGAATCTCTGCAACGAAAATCTGCAGAAAGCGTAGCCTCGGCTTTGAGTGGCCTGGGAGAGACAGGTGACTCTGCGGATACAGACTTGGTTCTAAAGTTCCTTCAACACACGCGCTCCAAAGTTCGTCGTGCTGGGGTCCGCGCCTTGTGCCGGCTGAAACCCGAGGGCTTTTTGGACATCCTTATCGACATGATGTTCCGTGACGGCAACACAGTCGCCGTGGCGGCCGGTGGTTGTGTGGAAAAACACGTGCGACTACTTCCACTCACTGATATTTGGGATCGGGCAATAGCTTCCCAACGGCCAGACGCACAGGTTCGATTGCTCCGCGTGTTTCGCCAATTGTCAAAATGGGACAGACTGGAGTACCTGCTTCGAGCCATGAGGTCTTCTGATGCTGCCAGAGCGTTTGCAATTAGTGAGCTGGAAGACTGGAATGGCCGCTACAACCGCTCGTTTTCGACGTTGACGCAGGCCCAACGTTCAACGCTTTCGTCGTTGTTGGCCGACGTGAAGACAAGCCTTCCATCCAGAAAGGTGACCGAGTTGGAACTCAAGCTAAAAAACGGATAACGACGACAGAGGTCCGAAGTAAAACCATGAACGAAGGGATTGGCAGGAAGCGACGCCACTTCTGGCCTCAATGGCTCCGCGAGGCGTAGGATACGGGCATGATTGATCCGAAAACAGCAGAGCTCATCACTGTCATCGCCAATATCGCGCTGGCACTGACGTTGGTTGTCGGAGTCGTGTTTGGAATTGCGCAAGTGCGAGCGGCGGCCCGCGATCGACGCGAGCGGCTGACGCTTGAAACGCTCAGTCAGTTTCAAACCCGCGAGTTTGCCGAACTCATGAATTACATCATCGTCAATGAAATGCCCAAAAGCCTTGAGGATCTGCGGGCTCGTCCTGCGCAGGAACAAACCATGTTTATTCAGTTTGCGCAGCAGATGGAGTCGCTGGGCCTCCTCGTCGCAGAGCACCTCATCAATATTGACCTCGTGGATAAAACATTGGGTTCATTCGTGGTCACGGCGTGGGAGAAATACAAGGTGACCTTCCTGGACGTGCGTAAAAAGACGCCCGACCCGTATCTCGGCGAATACTTCCAATGGCTCGCCGAACGCATCGATGAGACCATGCGGAAGCATCCGCGCAAACCATTCCATGAATCACACGCGACCACCCGAAAGTCCAGGTGAACCGCTTCAATAATCACACTTCGTACAATGAATCCATCAGAGCCTCGCGATCAATCTCAATGAATCGCCGCCCGAGGAACTCAAAAGACTGCGGCTCAATGCAAATTCGCGATGCGGACTTACCCGCATGAATTCCACTCGGACCTGCCGACGCTGCAGATGACCCCTTCGGGGCCAAAGGCCGAGTGTGTAAAGTCGTGTGTGAGGGATCACACATGGCGACAAATCTTTCGTTGGACCCGGACCTTCTCGAAAGAACATTGCGGTAAGCGGCGAGAAGACAAAGAAGGCGGCCGTAACCAGGGCTCTCAAGGAATTCGTTGCGCGACACGAGCAGCCTGGCGTGAGCAAGCTGTTCGGCAAACTCCAATGGGACCACGGCTTCGACTACAGGAAGGACCGATCCCGAAAGTGAACGTTCTGGTCGACACAAGCATCTGATCGAAGGCGCGTCACTTGCCGATCCGGATCCTCTCGAACTGAAGCTATCGAAGACCGGGAACGCAGCCACGAGATCGAGTGTCTCCGGGGATCGCTTGCAGAGATTTCAGCGTTATCGCAAAACGTAAAGGCGGTAATACAGGAGTTTCCCGATCTGCATGACGATATCCTCCAGGCCATGCCAGGTATTGCTCCAATTCAACGGAGTCTGCTTTCCAAAAACCGGAACGCATCCGAACTTGATGCCGGCCGGTGTGAATAATGCATCGTAGATGAGAACGGAGCGCCTGCTACGAAATCCATCCGTCACGACTACCACGGATTGGATGTGTTCCTTGAGAAGGAAGTCTCGAACAGCTTTGGCAACATTCAGGCTGATGGGCTCCCTTTCTTCCACGGGTATGGCCGTGAAATCGGACAATCTGGCAATCCGTACGTACAACTCGACAACGCCTTCCGAGGAAGAGTTTGTCTTGGTTGGGTCGGATCCCGACCAAACCGGCACCAACACTCTGGATGCTACCCCCGCTCTCCTAAGTGCCGCGGCGCGTTCGAACACGAGATACTCTGCGTCGAAATTCTCCACAAGAAGAGCATCGCTGTGATCCGCGCTCTCTCTACATACCAGGCTTTGCCCGATTCGATCCGCCAGAAAGCTCCGCATCAACAATACTGCGATAACAAAAAAGAAAACCACGGACAGTCGCAACGTCCAGGTTGTCTTCCAGACTTCTTTTCTATAGAAGAAATGGCGCTGCCACTCCGTCATGCCGCCTCACACCTCGGGACCAGTATAGTGACCCGGACAAGCCAAACCCATGGTTTTGCCGCCGTGCAGCATCCAGGATCAGGGCATAATGACGTTCATGAGCCAGATTTCAAACCAGGCCGAAGCACCGGAACGTCGCCGCATCAAGGAACTCGAGGCGATGGTGGCCGAAGTGATCCACGAAACACCAGACACCACGACTCTCGTTCTCTTCACCGGAAACGATCGTCTCAATTACGAGGCCGGACACTTCCTCACCATCGACCCGCACCAGTTCGACGCACTCGAACGATTCACGTCGTTTCTGGAAGACCTGAAGGGAAAGAAGGAGCCGCCGCGCGCCTACTCGATGTCGTCGGCGCCGCATGAACGTTATGTGGCAATCACCGTTAAGGAAGAACGCTACAACTCGGGCACGACGAAGTATCCGCCGCTGCTGTCGCCGCTGCTGGTCCAGCAGACTCCGCCGGGAACGAAGCTGATCATTACGGGATTCACGGGCCCGTACACGCTGGGCGCCAGGATCCTGGCGAAGACGAAGCACCTGATTCACATCTGTGCAGGGTCGGGCAGCGTGCCAAACTTTGCCATTATCAAGAGCGCGTTGAAGGATCATCCGGAAATGCGGCATACGTTGATCTACTCGAATCGATCGTGGGACGATGTTATTTTCAGGACGCAGCTGGAGTCGATCGAACGGATGAATTCGGAGCAACTGAAGGTGATTCACACCCTGACGAGAGACAGCAATGCCTCGGCGCTGGGTCCGAATGTGCGGTCGGGACGGATCAACATGAATTTGTTGAAGGAGTTTGTGCCGGGGGATCTGGACTGTCACCTCTTTGTGTGCGGGCCGGCGATATCCGCGTCGGAGCGGGCAGTGGCTCGGGAGCAAGGGGTGGAGCCGCAGCCGAGGTTTCTGGAATCGGTGCTGGGGGATTTGAAGACGCTGGGAGCGGCGAGGGATCAGATAACGTACGAGTCGTATGGGTGAGGAAGGGGAAAACAGATTTCATCCAATACGGATTCCCTCATCCGCCGCCCATCAAGAGATGGGCGGCACCTTCTCCCTGAGCGAGAAGGGTGGGACTCAAATTCGCGGGATCTACTCCGTATCTTCTTCGGCTTCCAACTCTTCTTCGTCGTCGAGCCATTCGGGGCGCGGCTGGGGGCCGGCGACAATTCCGGCAATATCCGGATCTTCGCCACCATCTCTTGAGGGTGCGGAAGCTTTCTTCTCTCGAACCTCGGCCCGTCGTCGTTCCTTTTCCTTTTGGCGGTCGATTCGAGCTTTTTCCCGCGCGCGTTTATTCGCGGTGGGACGTGTGCTTTTAGCCATTCCAGCTCCCCCTGATGGATCTGCAAAATATGAAACCCGAATATTGTAACCTGAAATGCGCGAACTTCAGCGGCGGCCTCTGGGAGCTTCGCGAAACTTAGCGATATCGACGAGAGTCAATTCCAATTGCGCGGTCTTTCCGGGCGGCTTGCCTTCAAGAGTTCCCGCGTCGAGGAATTCGCGCAGCATGGTCCGGCAAATCCCGGCAGACTCCTGAAAGGAAATCTTTCCGGGGCCTGTGAATGCGGCCCCGGAAATCGTAATTGCAAATACTGCAGCTTCTTCGTGCGATTCTTCCACGGAAAACTGGAGACGTCGGCCACCACCGGGCGTCGATTGAAAACCCTGATAGTGAATCATCCTGTTGCTGTCTTTCATGCATCTCCAGACCGGTAACTGTCGGTCAATTTCGGTGCCGGCCAAACCTGAGGTTTCTTTCCGCGATGCAGCGCGTAGCCTTCACGCGCGAGCCGCAGGATGCTGCGCCAATTTTGAAACAGCAGCCGCAGCCAATCGCTTTTCGTCATCTGCGGAAAATAGATTCCCCGAAATACCATTCGCGTGAACATCAGAACGGCGCGTTCACCAAACGGGCGGTCCCAAATCTTGTCAAGAGCCGCAGCCACGGCCTCGGCACTGTAGGAATTCGTCCATGCCTGTCGAACTTCCGCTTCCGACTGTTCGATGGTAATGCTCTTTGGAGTAAACGCCATCCGGAATGGCCGGAAGTCCAGCCAGTGCTGCGGCCGGGTGAGGCGTCCTTCCTTCATCAGGCGATCGTACAGCGGCGTTGCCGGATACGGCGTCAATAACCCAAATACGGGAAGGCCTGGTGGCCACGTGTTCATCACATCCGTGGTTCGCTTTGCAACGCCCGGAGTATCTCCGTCCATTCCAAAGATGAACGATGTGATCGCATACAGACCACGGTCCGAAAGCCTCTGCAATATGGCGGCATACTCCGCGGGCTTGTTGAAACCCTTGTTCACGTCCTTCAAATTGTCGCTGTCGATGGATTCCAAACCGATAAAGATCCAGTGACCGCCGCTGGCGCGGATCAAATCGAGCAGTTCCTCGTCTCGCAGCAGGTTGATGCTGATCTGTGCGACCCAGGGCAATATCGCATCCCGGCGGATGATTTCCCGCATCAGCGATTTCGCACGCTTCACGTTGATAGCGAAATTGTCGTCGATGAAAAATACCGCGACCTTGCCCTTTTCCTTCTCCGCGCGCGCCTTGATCATCAGCATCTCGTCGACGACGCTCTGGTCCGTTCGAAAGCGGATGGAATCGCCGAAGAAGCCGGTCACAGTGCAGAAGTCACAGCCATAGGGGCAGCCGCGGCCCGATTCCATTGGAACCACAGAGAGGCTTTTCCAGGGGAGCCCGGCTTTCCGTATCGCGTATCGCGCCAATGCCGGCATTTTTCCAATCAGATCGAACTGCTTCAGGTCGATCGTGTCCCACGGAATCTTCGGATAGTCCTGAAGCGTGGGCTTGATCTCCTTGCCGTCCGAGCCGAGCGGCTTGTAGATTTCCTTCAGCACTCCGTTTGCCGCGTCTGTGACAATCATCGGCCACGTCGCATCGGCTTCTCCCAGAGCGATCGCATCCACGTGACGCGGCTCGGAACCTCGTCCAAGCGGTTCATCGGGAACTTCGGTGACGTGCGGCCCGCCCATCACCACCTTGGCGCCGGCGGATCGCGCGGCGTCGGCCATTTTGTAGGCGCGTGCCGCCATGCGCGTCATGGCGCCAATGCCGACAAGCCCGATGTCGTTGGTGCGAATGTAATCGCCCAGCGCCGCTTCGGTCATCGGTTGAGCATTGCCGTCGATGAGAAAAACTTTATGTTCCGGAGGTGTCAGGGACTGCAGGAGAAACATCCAGAGATGTGGCATGAAGTTTTTGGTCACACCATTGTCCGGATTGTACAAAAGGATATTCATAACTGGCCCACCCAAAGCCTGTTGCGCTGAGACCCAGGAATTTCTCGCTTGGAGGGACCTGCCCCGTGATCAACGGGATTCCTCAGCAGAGGGGATCAAGCCAGTCCAGAAAGAAGGTCGTAAACTGGTAACAGCATACGTTAGGAACCGATTGAGCGCCATTGGTTTCATGGCACTCTACATCGGCTGTCAATTCCGCAACCCATCATAGTCGCGGGACTTCGAGAAACAACCAGATTAGATGGATGACGGAACGCGAGTGTATTGGCTGCAGCGACAATCAACAAAACTGAGGGAAACAAAGCAGAGAAGGAATCAAGAATGGAGAAGGTGCCACGAAGTGGCGGATGAGGTCATCCGGATAGGCCGCCATTGATTCCCTCACCCGCCGCCCAACTATCGATGGGCGTCGTCAGCCTTCTTTGGGGCAGACCTACTTCACATTCAGGAGTTCGACTTCAAAGCAAAGCACTGAATTCGCCGGTATCACTCCGGGAATATCTCTGGCGCCATAACCCAGCTGTGGCGGAATGATCAACTCTCGCTTGCCGCCGATTTTCATTCCGGCAACGCCCTCATCCCAGCCCTTGATGACCTGACCGGCGCCCAGACCAAAACGAAATGGCCCGCGTCCCACCGAGCTGTCAAATTGTTTTCCGCGCATGCCATTCACATAAAGCCATCCGGTGTAATGAACCTCGACCGTCATGCCGGCCTTTGCCTCTGCACCGGCGCCTTCCGCTTGATCGGTATACTTCAAACCGCTTGCTGTTGTGTTCGTCATTTGAGCAGTCTAGTTGACACTCTCGACCAACGCCCCCAAAATCTATTCTGAATGCGAAAGTGGCGGAATTGGCAGACGCGCTGGACTTAGGATCCAGTGGGGCAACCCATGAGGGTTCGACTCCCTCCTTTCGCATATTGATAATCTCAAAACCGAGGAACCCGCAACGACGATGAAAGTTGAACTGACCGACATATCCGAATGCAAAAAATCGCTCGACTTCGAAATCCCCAAGGATGTCGTCGATCATGAAATCGGGCATATCGCCCAGGAGTTCGCGCGGAAAGCCAAGGTTCCCGGATTTCGCCCCGGCAAGGCGCCCATCACGGTAATCAAGACTCGATATAAGGAGGAAATTCTCTCCGAAGTGATGCAGCACATTCTGCCGCGGAGTTTCTCCGACGCGGTCAAGGAGAAGGACCTGGATCTGGTCGCTGATCCTCACTTTGAAAACATCGATTACACCATTGGCGCGCCGCTGAAATTCAAGGCGGTATTTGAGGTCTACCCGCAACTGAACGTCTCCAACTATTCCGGAATCCCCGCCCAGGAAGTTGCCGCGACCGTCGAAGAATCCGAAATCGAAACCACGCTGAAGAAACTTCAGGACGACATGTCGGAACTCACGCCGGTGGATGAAGACCGCGAAATTCGGGAAAAAGACTTCGCCGAGATTTCCTTTCACGGCACGATTCAGGGATCCGAAGAGGAACCCATCGCCGCAGACAAGGCCGTCGTCGAAATCGGCGGCGCTTCCACGCTGAAGGATTTCACCGAAAATCTGCTCGGGGCAAAGCAAAACGAAGAGAAGAAATTTTCCGTCACCTACGATCCCAACTACCCCGAGAAGAGGCTGGCCGGGAAAACCGTCGACTACCACGTGAAGGTCGAAAGCCTGAAAGAAAAGAAGGCTCCGGAACTGAATGACGAATTCGCACAGAGCCTGGGCGATTACAAATCGCTCGAGGATCTTCGCTCAAAAATCCGCGCCGACATGGAAAAGCACAAGCTCGAACATGCCAAAGAAGAATTGCGCGAGAAGCTGCTGATGTGGCTTGAAGACAACAACACCTTCGAAGTCCCGACAGCACTGGTCGATCGGCAGATCCAGATTCGCATGCAGCGCATGGTGCGCGAGCTGTCGCGCCAGGGAGTCAATCCGCAAAGGCTCGATGTGGACTGGGGAAAAATCCGTGAAGATCAGCGCCAGCAGTCCATCCGCGACGTGCGGGGCTCATTGATTCTTCAGTACGTCGCTTCGAAGGAAAGTATCGAGGTCCAGGACGAGGAACTGAACGAGGAAATTGAACGCATTGCCACCGAGGCCAACAAACCCACTGAAAAGATTCGGGAAGTGCTGGGACGGGAATCCGGACTGGCCCGCCTGCGCGATCAAATAATGAACAAGAAAACACTGGACTTTTTGCAGGAACGTGCCCGAATTCAGCCCGCCTCCGCAAAGCAATAGTCTCTATTGACCCACGCGCGCACTGGCCTAAGAATTACGTGGAACCTTTATTGATCTCAGAGAGGAATACATGACCCTGATTCCGATGGTTGTTGAACAGACGAACCGAGGCGAACGCGCCTACGACATTTATTCGAGGCTGCTTCGCGACAGCATCATCTTCATCGGCACACCGATTGACGACAACGTTGCGAATCTGATCATTGCCCAGCTGCTGTTCCTCGAAGCCGAAGACCCGGACCGCGATATTTCGCTGTACATCAACAGCCCCGGCGGATCCATCACGGCGGGCCTGGCGATTTACGACACGATGCAGTTCATCAAGAACGACGTGAGCACCATCTGCGTAGGACAAGCCGCCAGCATGGCGGCTGTGCTTCTGGCGGCAGGCACGAACAAGAAACGATTTTCTCTTCCTCATTCCAGAATCTTAATTCACCAACCATGGATGGGCGGACTTCAGGGCCAGGCTACAGACATCGACCTTCAGGCAAGGGAGATTCTGCGCCTTCGTGCCAATTTGAACCGAATCCTGGCATCTCATGCGGGACAGCCGCTCGAACGTATAGAAAAGGACGTCGAGCGCGACTACATCATGAATGCCGATCAGTCCAAGGATTACGGAATAATCGATGAGGTCATATCGAAACGAGCATGATGAAAAAAAACACTGACGAAGCCCTGCGTTGTTCGTTCTGCGATGCGAGCCAGAACGAGGTTAAGAAACTGATCGCAGGAAAATCCGTTTTCATCTGCGATAAGTGCGTGGGAGTCTGCCAGGAAATCATTGATGAAGACCAGAACTATGAGGTCACTCCCCGCAGCGTCCACCTGCCCAAGCCACTGGAGATCAAATCCTTCCTCGACCAGTATGTAGTCGGTCAGGAGCGCTCCAAGAAGAAGTTGGCCGTCGCGGTCTACAACCACTACAAGCGAATCGAAATGTCGCGGAAGAAGTCCGATGTCGAGCTTCAGAAATCCAACATTCTGCTGATCGGCCCCACCGGAACCGGCAAAACCCTCCTGGCCCAGACTCTGGCCCGCCTGTTGAGCGTTCCCTTTGCCATTGTCGACGCCACCACCCTCACGGAAGCCGGCTACGTCGGTGAAGATGTTGAGAACATTATTCTTCGGCTGATTCAAAATGCCAACGGCGACATTGAACGCGCGCAGACCGGCATCATCTATATAGATGAGATCGACAAGATCGGCCGGAAGGACGAAAACCCGTCGATTACCCGCGACGTTTCCGGGGAAGGCGTTCAACAGGCGTTACTTAAGATGTTGGAAGGAACCATAGCTAATGTTCCGCCTCAGGGAGGCCGAAAACATCCTCATCAGGAGTTCACGCAGGTGGACACGACGAACATCCTGTTCATTTGCGGAGGGGCGTTCGTCGGGCTGGACAAGTTGATCGAGCGGCGGTTGGCGGTTCGCAGTTCCATGGGCTTCCAGGGTGAAGTCCGGGCAAAGAACAAGGGGCCGCGATCCGAAATGCTCGAACAGCTGGAGCCGGAAGACCTGATCAAGTACGGAATGATTCCGGAGTTTGTTGGACGCGTGCCGGTTGTTGCCACGCTCCACGATCTGGATCAGAAGGCTCTTGTGGAGATTCTGACCCGGCCGAAGAATGCTCTGGTCAAGCAGTACCAGAAACTCTTCGAATACGAGAACGTCAAGCTGAAGTTCGATGACGACGCTCTCGAAGCCATCGCCGACGGAGCCATCCGCCGGAATGTTGGAGCCAGAGGCCTGCGCATCATTCTGGAAGAGCTGATGCTGGACCTGATGTACCAGCTCCCACAACAACGGGATCCGAAGGAACTGACGATCACCCGGGAAATGGTGATCAGCAAAGAGGCACACCTGCCTTTCGAGAAGGCCGGATAAAGTCGCAGCCGACAGAAAGTGACGGAATGAGCACCAAAGACAAGTACGAGCAGACACGGCTTCCGATGGTCCCGATACGCGATGTCGTGATCTTCCCGTTCATGATGGTGCCTTTCGTTATCGGCCGCGAATCTTCGGTCAACGCTCTCGAAGCGGCGCTTCGCGGCGACAAGCGGATCTTCCTGGCGACTCAACACGACGCCACCATCGACAATCCCAAACCGGGCGAAATCTTTCCGGTTGGCACCATCGCCAACATCGTTCAAAGTTTGAAACTCCCGGACGGAAACACCAAGGTTCTGGTTGAAGGCATCGAACGGGCTCGCATCCTGCAGATGTCCGACGAGGACGGCTTCATTCAGGCCACGCTTCGACTGTCGCCGTTCCGCTCTCAGGTGTTCACCGGCTACGACACGTTGTCGTCCCGGCTGACTCAGCTCTTCGAGCAATACGTCAAACTGAGCCAGAACGTAAATGCCGAACAGCTGCTGGCGGCGATTCGAGTCGACGACGTCGGAAGGCTGGCCGACATCATCTGCGCCAACCTCGTTCTCTCCATCGAAGAAAAACAGGAACTCGTCGAAATCTTCAATCCCATTGAGCGATCGAAGAAGCTGGTGGATGTTCTGGAAATCGAGCTGGAAAAACTCCAGGTCGATCGCACCGTGCAGAACCGCGTGAAACGCCAGATGGAGCGCGCTCAGAAAGAGTACTACCTCAACGAGAAGATCAAGGCGATCCAGAAGGAACTCGGCAAGAAGGACGAGAAATCGGAAATTGATGAGCTTCGCCGAAAGGTTGAAGCCGCGGGCATGCCAAAGGACGCCAACGAAAAGGCGATGCAGGAACTGCGACGGCTGGAAATGATGCCGCCGATGTCTGCGGAGTCTTCGGTGTCGCGCAATTATCTGGACTGGCTGCTGGCGGTGCCGTGGAAGAAACGATCGAAGGAAATCCGCGACATCGATCTGGCCGAGAAGATTCTCAACGAAGATCATTACGGGCTGGAGAAAGTAAAGGACCGCATCCTCGAATTCCTCGCAGTCCGGCAACTGGTGAAGAAACCCAAGGGATCCATTCTCTGCTTTGCGGGCCCGCCGGGCGTCGGCAAAACTTCCCTCGGCATGTCGATTGCACGCGCCACCGGACGCAAATTTGTGCGGCTGGCGCTGGGCGGCGTACGCGACGAAGCGGAGATTCGCGGCCACCGCCGCACCTACATCGGCGCGCTGCCCGGCCAGATCATTCAGATGCTGAAGAAGGCCGGCACCGTCAACCCGGTATTCCTGCTCGATGAAGTCGACAAGATGAGCATGGATTTCCGCGGCGATCCGTCGGCGGCATTGCTGGAAGTTCTCGATCCCGAACAGAACACGACTTTCCAGGATCATTATCTCGACGTGGAATACGATCTTTCGCAGGTCATGTTCATCGCCACGGCCAATGTGTTGCATCCGATTCCACAGCCCCTGCAGGACCGCATGGAAGTTCTCCGCCTGCCCGGCTACACCGAGCAGGAAAAGTCCGTGATCGCGCGCCGCTTCCTGATTCCGAAGCAGACCGAAGCCAACGGCCTGAAGCCGGGCAACCTGGAATTTGCGGAAGAAGGCGTTCAGTCGGTCATCCGGCAATACACGCGCGAAGCAGGAGTGCGAAATCTGGAACGCGAGATTTCCTCGATATGCCGCAAGGTCGCCAGAACGGTGTTGAAGGATCCGGAGCGAAAACTGGTGACGCTGGATTCGGAAAATATCGGGACTTACCTCGGTATTCCCAAGTACCGTACAAACCAGCGCGAAGGTGAAAATGAAATCGGCTTTGTTACCGGCCTCGCCTGGACTGAAGTGGGCGGCGAAATCCTGACGACGGAAGCGACGACGATGCCGGGGAAAGGCACGCTGACGCTGACCGGTAAACTCGGCGACGTGATGCAGGAATCCGCGCAGGCCGCATTCAGCTTCGTTCGCTCCCGCGCTCATCTTTTTGGCATCCCGAAGGATTTCTACCGGCGCATCGATATCCATATTCATGTTCCGGAAGGCGCCATTCCGAAAGACGGGCCTTCGGCGGGCATCACGATGGCGACATCTCTGGTAAGCGTGCTGACAAAAATTCCGGTGTGTGCCGATGTGGCGATGACCGGCGAAATCACGCTCCGCGGAAAGGTGCTGCCGATCGGTGGATTAAAGGAAAAGATGCTCGCGGCGCACCGCGCGGGAATTCGAACCATCATCATCCCGAACGAGAACAAGAAAGACCTCGCCGATATTCCTGAGGATATCCGGAACGAATTCAAGGTACACTGCGTGGAGAGCATGGAAGAAGTACTGAAAGTTGCTCTGACTCGCCCGCCTGTTCCAATCCCCGAAGAAGCAGAACAAGGCGGAGACTTTCAACCCCCTTTGGGAAACGCCGTGAATCCGGCGAGCAACACCGACCTCCAGCAGGGTTCGGTGATGCATTGAATCTTTGCTGGCGCTCGAGAACGTCCTGTTGTTAGAATGCAAACAGCCTTGCGATTCAGATCGTGAGTACCAGTTCCGCCCGATTCGTCAAGAGCGCGAAGCAAGCGAGTGACTTTCCCAAGGACAAAAAACCTGAAATAGCGTTTTGTGGTCGCTCCAATAGTGGCAAATCCAGTTTACTGAATGTACTGACGAACTCGCGTGGACTGGCGCGAACAAGCTCTTCGCCCGGTCGAACGCAGCTGATCAATTTTTTTCTGATCGACGGAAAGACCTACTATGTCGATCTTCCGGGATATGGATATGCGAAGGTTCCAAAGGGTATTCGGGATACCTGGGGAGAAATGATAGAAGGCTACCTGCGGAATCGCGAGCCATTGAAGCTGGCGATCATGCTGGTGGATTCCCGAATGCCGCCAACGGATTCCGACCTCGTTATGAAGGAATGGTTGGATCACTTCGGCATTCCAAGTCTGGTTGTTCTCACAAAGAGCGACAAAATTACACGAAACGAACAAACAAAGGCGTTGAATGCATGCGCCAAAAAATTACAAACCAAGGAGATCATTGTTTTTTCGGCGGTAACGGGTTTTGGAAAGGATGCAGTCCTGAAAAAGATCCGAGAAACCATTGACCACAATCCCACACAGTGAGCAAAACCCACCTATGAGTAAAAAATTTGTTGCCTCAGATCGTCCCGAAGGCGCCGGCACGATGGACATCGCTCAGTTAAAAGAGATGAACATCGCGGCCCTGACCCAGGTTGCCAAAGACCTTAACATTGCCGGAGCTTCCGGAATGCGGAAGCAGGAGCTGATTTTCAAGATCCTGCAGGCCCAGACCGAGAAAAGCGGCTTCATTTTCAGTGAAGGCGTTTTGGAAACGCTTCCGGATGGATTCGGATTCCTCCGGGCCCCGGATTACAACTACCTCCCCGGGCCGGATGATATCTACGTATCTCCGTCTCAGATCCGCAAGTTCGATCTGCGCACCGGCGATACCGTCTCCGGACAGGTGCGTCCGCCCAAGGATGGCGAACGTTACTTCGCGCTTATCAAAGTCGAAGCCGTCAATTTCGAGCACCCTGATGAAGCCCGGAACAAGATCTTCTTCGACAACCTGACGCCTCTCTATCCCAATGAACGCCTGAAACTCGAGACGACCCGGGAAAATATTTCCGCCCGCGTCCTCGATCTGCTCACACCGATCGGCAAGGGCCAGCGCGGACTGATCGTCGCTCCACCGCGAGCCGGAAAGACGATGCTGCTGCAGACCATCGCAAACTCGATCACGGAGAATCATCCGGAAGTGATCCTGATCGTTCTGCTGATCGACGAACGTCCGGAAGAAGTCACCGACATGCAGCGCTCGGTGAACGGCGAAGTCATCAGCTCGACGTTCGACGAACCCGCGTCCCGCCACGTGCAGGTCGCGGAAATGGTCATCGAGAAGGCAAAGCGGCTCGTGGAACACAAACGCGATGTCATCATCCTGCTCGACTCCATCACGCGTCTGGCGCGAGCCTACAACACGATCGTGCCCCCATCGGGCAAGGTCCTGTCCGGCGGCGTGGACTCCAACGCGCTGCAGCGGCCGAAACGGTTCTTCGGCGCCGCCCGCAATATCGAAGAAGGCGGAAGCCTGACGATCATTGCGACGGCATTGATCGATACCGGCAGCCGCATGGACGACGTGATCTTCGAAGAGTTCAAGGGCACCGGCAATATGGAAATCAACCTCGACCGGAAGTTGATGGACAAGCGCGTATTCCCGGCCATCGATATCAATCGCTCGGCAACACGCAAGGAAGAGCTGCTGGTGTCGAAGGACGAATTGACGCGGATCTGGATACTGCGGAAGGTTCTCAATCCGCTGTCCACGGTCGAAGCCATGGAACTGCTGATCGAGAAGATGAGCAAGAATAAGACAAATGCCGACTTCCTCTCATCCATGAGCGGAGGCGGAGCCCGATCCTAAAGATCGCATTCGGTGGAAAAAGGCCATTGCCCTCCTGAGTTAGGAGGGCAGCGGGATTGCGAAGCGATCCCGCGAGGGGTGGTTCCTAATGGAACCACCCCGGCGCTTCGCGCCACCCCTCCTGACTCAGGAGGGGAATTTTCGCCTTTGGATCTTTAATCCTGCCAATCCTCCTCTGTTCCAATTCCCTCCTGTGCGCTAAAATTACGCCGCCCCCCAATGAACCATTCGGAGATACCAATGCCTACGCGTAAGACCATAGCGATTGCCAACGAATTGGTGGGAATTGTCGAAACGGCGGCCGCAAAACTTCGCCTGCTTCAGGAAACCGAGGTCACGCTGAAAACCTCTCCCGTCAAGTGGTCGAAGAAGGAAATTCTGGGCCACCTGATGGACTCGGCCACAAACAACCATCAGCGTTTCATTCGCGCTCAGATGATCCACGAATTCTCCTTTCCCGGATACGAACAGGACGAATGGGTCCGTCGCCAGGACTACAACGCAAAAGCGTGGACCGAGTTGATCGATCTCTGGAGGCTATACAACCGCCATGTCGCGCACGCCATGCGGAATATTCCGGAGGACAAGCTCGATACCGTCTGCCGCATCGGCAATGGCGATCCGGTCACCCTGGGTTTCATCGCGGAGGACTACGTCACTCACCTGAAGCATCACCTCGCCCAGCTTGGTGTGACCAATGTTTGAGCGATACACGGAACGCGCCAGGCGCGTGATCTTCTTCGCAAGATACGAAGCCGCGCAGCATGGAAGCACAACGATTGAATCCGAACACTTCCTGCTGGGCCTGATTCGCGAAGACAAGAACCTCACCCATCGTTTTCTGCGCAACTCCTCATCGATCGAAAGCATCCGCAGCGAGATTGAAGGTCGCACGACGATTCGAGAGAAGGTGTCGACGTCCATCGACCTTCCGTTGACCGACGAATGCAAAAGAATCCTGAAGAATGCCGCGGAGGAAGCCGAGCGGCTACAACACCGGCACATCGGCACGGAACACCTGTTACTCGGAATCCTGCGCGAAGAGAAATGTCTGGCTGCGACAATCCTGATGGAGCGGGGACTGAGGCTGGCGGCCATTCGCGAAGAACTGTCGCGCTCCGCGCCCGACCAGAACCCAGTCGGCCAACTGTCGTCATCTTTTGACGCGTCTGCCAGGAGAATGGCCGACAAGGATCTAATGGTTCCCGACGCGCTTATCGCCGGAACGATCGCGCTGGCCATTTGGACTCCTGTTTATGGAGCGGAGTATGTGGCCAGTCAAAACCCGTTGCAGGCAGACCTCAAGGTGAACGTCTGGGTGGTGACCGGTTCTGAGAATTCAGAAAACGAGGGCGGCCGCCTGTTTGCCCTCATTCAGCGAACGGATGGAAAGGTACTTTCCATGGGTCAAATGGGACAGAAGGCGAAGGGGTCCAATGTTTGAACGCTACACGGAAAGGGCTCGGCGTGTGATTTTCTTCGGACGCTATGAGGCCAGCAAGTTTGAAAGCACCGCCATTGAATCCGAACACCTGCTGTTGGGATTGATTCGTGAAGACTGGAGAGTCTTCGAACAGTTTCTTTCCAAGTCCATTTCAGTCGTTCAAGTCCGAGACGAAATAGAAAAGCTGTCCGTTCCCCAGAGGGGAACATCGACATCCGCCATCAATTTGCCGCTAACCAGCGAGGTCAAGCGCATCCTCGGATATGCGGCCGAAGAGGCTGATCATCTTGGGCACGTGCGTATCGGAACCGAACTCTTGTTGCTCGGAATTATGCGAGAAGAACACTGTCTCGCGGCGAAGATCTTGTCCGGACTGGGACTGGAATTGAAAGCTATTCGAGAGACGACAGCCCGCACTCCAGAATCAAACCAGGATGCTTCGTCTGAAACAGCCGGTTCTGATTTCAGACGATTTTTTCTGCCTCTGGCCAATATGAAGCTGCCGGTTGACGGTGTCGTTCCGGATGCAGTCACGGCAAAGCGGATTGCCGAGGCGGTGTGGCTGCCGCGTTTCAAATCTGAACAGCAGGGCAAAACTGAAAGCGTTGCCGCACAGAGCGCCGAATTGAAATACGGGGTGTGGACTGTCATCGGATCCCGCACCACGGATACCGATCAATCGGTCCTGGTAGCATTCATTCAGAAAGCGGACGCCAGAATCCTGCGGCTGCACCAGGAGCAGGCCGGAGCGTAGCGCCGGAACCAGCCTTCGCGAATTTTCTTCATGGCACAAACCGCAACTATCTACAACCTGACGATCGATCTTTCCAATGTCGATCGGGGTGTCTATGAAACGATCGAGCTTCGCATTGCACGGCAGCCCTCCGAGACCTTGGAATACATGCTGCTGCGGGTGTTCGCCTACTGCCTGGAATACCAGGAAGGAATCGCGCTGACGGAAGGTGTGGCTTCCGGAAATGAACCCGCGATTCTGGTGCGGGACATGACCGGTCGAATCACCGCGTGGATCGAAGTGGGGTTGCCTGATCCGGCGCGGCTGCACCGTGGCAGCAAGTTCGCCGAACGTGCCGCGGTTTACACCAATCGCGTGGGGCTGTTGCTGAGGCATTTCGAAGGATCGAGAATTCACAAGGTTGAAGAGGTTCCCATTTACGCTCTCGACTCGGACTTCGTCGAAGCAGTGGCGAAGCTGATCGATCGGCGCTCTGCAATCGGATTGTCGGTAACGGAACAGCAAATCTACCTGACGGTGGGAGGACGGGACTTCAGCAGTGCCATCGCCGAACATCGAATCTCACAAGACTGAAAAATTACCTTACCTCGATTGGCTGGCCCAAACACGCTGGGGGCAGTATGTGATCGGCGTTGAGGAAGGCGTCTTCAACCGCTGCCTGCCTCTTGCGGGGAAACCTGCAGTTGCGGTGGACATCGGTTGTGGAATCGGAAGATGGACGAAACAGCTCTCGGACTTGGGCTGGAAAGTTTACGGCGTCGACGTGGATGCGCAGGCGCTGGAGATTTGCCGGAGCCGGGTGCCTGAGGCAAATTGTCTTCTCGTATCGCCCACCTCCACCGGCCTTCCCGTCGAATCCAATTCGGCGTCGCTGGCGTTGTGCATCGAAGTGGCGCCGGCTCTCGAGGCGAATTGGTTTCTGCCGGAGTTGCAACGGGTGACTCGCGACGGCGCGCTATTCATCGGTATCCATGTGAATCGCCGTTCGTGGCGGGGCATGGCGTGCCGGCTGAAGTACTGGGTCACCGGCAGCGCGTTTGCCGACGTTTACTACCTGACGGAGTATCCCGCGTGGAAGAAGCGGCTCGAAGAAGCGGGCTTCGACGTCGTGCACGAAGAGGGCTTCTGTTGGGCGCCGTTCCAGCGCGACAGCGACTCGGTACTGGTGCCGTTCTTCAACAGGGTGGAGCGGATGATGGGGTTGGGTCGCCTCGTCGGGATTAGTCCGTGGGTGGTGTTTGTGGCGAGGAAACGCGGCACCGTAAAGTTGCCCGCGGCGTGAACAATTTCGGGGACAGGCACCGAAATCGCCGACCGGCTACGGCAAATCCGATAAGGACGTTTCGATTTCGCTGCCTGTCCCCGAAATTGTTCACGCCTTCAGAAATTGATGGGTTCGGATCGGCCGTCGTCGTAGTGGACGACGAGGTAGCCAGCGCTGTCCACGGCCACCCGTTTGGGAAAGCCCTCCAGCTCGTAGGTGAACGCAGGCGTGCCATCGGGCGCGTGAAACGACAGTCGCCGGTTGTTGGTATCGGCAACCACCAGCAGACCATTCGTCACTGCAATACCGCTCGGGCAGAAGAATCCACCGAACTCAAACTCCCGTTTCCATTGCGGCAGCCGAAAAGCCTGGACACGGTGAGTCCACGAATCGACGACGTAGGCCACGTCCCCCAAAACTGCAATTCCGCGTGGATAGCAAAACTCCCCAGGCGCAACGCGCATTCCATCGCGTCCATCAACGAGTACGCGATTGTGGAACTCATCGACCAGCAGCAGGTCTCCAGCCGGAGTCCGTGCCCAGTCGCTAATGGGTCCGGGTGACGGTTTCATACACCTCAGTCATCTTCTTCACTGTCGAATCCCAGTTGTACTCCGCGTCGACCATGTGTTTCGCTCGCAAGGCAAATCGAGCCAGTTCACTCTGGTGATGCATCGCCCATTCGATCTGTTCCGCAATTTCCCCGGGCGCCGTGGAATTCACCGCGAGTCCTGTTTTCCTGTCGTGAAGGTAATCCTCGACGCCGGCAACACGCCGCCCCATGACCGGAACTCCCAACGCCATCGCCTCAAGAATCGCAATGCCCTGTCCTTCGTCGCTCGACAGCGATGTAAACAGGTTCCAGTTGCGTACCCTCTCGTACGGATGCGAAACGCGGCCTCGCAGTTTCACCGAGTCATTCAAATGGCTTGTCTCGATAAATGTCCGGAGTTCCTTCGCGTAGTCCGGATCGGCGGCCGGTCCGACCAGTTCAAGGTTCGATTCCGGATATCGCTTATGAAATTTGTCGAATGCCGCGGCCAGCTGCAACTGTCCCTTGCGAGGCTCGATCCTTCCCAGGAAGCCGACTTGAAACCGCGGAGCTGACGCGCGGCTTTCGGTTTCCTGTTTTCGAATTTCCTTCAGATCCAATCCCCATGGCAGGTATTCGACGCGCGAAGCATCGACGCCGCCGTCAACCAGAATCCTTCGATAGGCCATCGCTCCGCAGAGGACGCGCTGGGCGCGGCGGAGGCCCGCCAGATCCATGGTATTCATCCAGTCCGGCCGGCCCGGTCCCCAGCTGTGCAGCGTGGCAATGAACGGAACTCCGATGGCAGCTGCAGCACAGGCCGGGACTCCCGAATGACAGTGAACCAGGTCGGGCTGGAAGTTCTCACACAGGATTGAAAGTCTTTCAACATTCTTCCAGAACACTGCGGGATCGCGGTCGAAGAAATCCAGATGGAACTGCCCGACGCCTGCGTTCGTGAGGCGCGACCGGTACTCGCGCCAGTCGGTAAAACCCTTGGATCGTCCGGACGTGACCATTCCCACCGTGTTCGCGCCCGTCTGCGACTCGCACAGCCGCGTCACAACGTTTCCAGCGCCGCTCCACAGAAAAGGAATGACGTGCAGTATCCGCATGATCTTCAGGAGGCCGCGGCGACTCGCACGTTGGCCGCATCGTCCTTCGAATAGAGTTTGGTGTTTTCGTACCCGGCCGGCTTGATCTCGCGCAGCTGCGCGCCCGACTGGTACTCGTACACGCGTTTGCCGCAGTGGCGCGCAATGCGAACGACGTTGTCGAAGCTCATGCCGCTTTGAAACGTATTCAGATAAAAGACGACATCGTATTTCTTTTTCAGGCGGCTTGCGAGACGTCCCAGCCCGCGCATGTGCATCAGTCCCGGAGTCGGATACTGAAACACTTCGGACAATGCAGGATCCGTCGCGGGAAACCCGCACTGGACCAGCGCATCGAGAGTGGCATCCTCCGGAAGCAGCGATCGAATCGGATCGTAGGGATCCAGCCGCGCGGACCGGATGACCAATGCGCGAAGACTCCGCCGGGAATTCCAGATTTTCTGGAACTCTTCGTTGGTGATTTCGCCTTCCCGGTAATCCGTCGCCAGGATTTTGAAAATCTTTTCACGATCGGCCTTCGGAAACTCCGGCGTTTCCATGAACACCTGTTCGCTCTTCCCGAAGTGGGAGGCGTCGGTCACGTTGTCGACGAGGATCGTGGTGTTCTGGAGCGCCCATTCGCCGAGCTCTGTCCCCGGATACGGCACCAGCTGATTGAAGTAGGCGTAATCGAGGCCCACCTCGTCCCTGAACCGGATGCTCTTCTCCACTTTCTCCAGCGTGTCCCCGGGAAGTCCGATGATGAAATGGCCGCCTACGGTGATTCCCGCTTCCTTCATCATGAGGATCCCGCGTCGCAGCTGTTCCACCGTCTCGCCCTTCTTGATGTTCTTCAGCACTTCGTCATCGGCGGACTCAACACCAATCGCCACGCCCTTGCAGCCGGCGCGCTTCATCAGCTGCGCCAGTTCCCTGTCCAGGCGGTCGGCGCGAATTCCGTTGTTGGCATACCAGCCGACTCCCAGATCGGCCTGGATCAACGCCTCGCACATTCTCTTGGCGTGTTCGACATCCAGCGTCAGGTTGTCGTCGAGGAATTCGAAATCGCGAAAGACGTATTCCTTGCGTGCGTAGCGAAGCTCGTCAATCGTTCCTTCCGGAGATCGCTTGCGAAATTTCCGGCCATTGATTTTGGGAACGCTGCAGAACGTGCAGTAATACGGGCAGCCGCGGCTATGAACCACGAGGTACGGGAAAAGCGATCGATCGATACGATCCCAGGTGCGGTAGGTGGGATACGGAAGACTGTCGAGATCGAAGATGAATTCGGTTTTGTTCTGCCGCCACACTCCGTCGTCAAAGTGAATCAGGCATGGGATCTCCCTGGCGTCCTTGCCTTCAATCAGGTCGGGCAGCGCGCGTTCTCCTTCGCCGGTGAGCCCGAATTCGTACACATCCTGCGTGGACATGTACGAAGTTCCGCTCACTCCGATGTGCGCTCCACCGACGATGGTCCGCGCATGTGGCCACGCCTTCCGTATTGCGCGCATGGTCTTCTCCGCGGAGCTGACCAGTGCTGTCTTGACCGAAGCTCCAACCCAGTCCGGCTTGAACCCGCGTGCGTATTCCGCAACTTCGGTATTTGTGTAGCCGTAGTTGTTCATGTCGAGCACGCGGACCTGGTGGCCGCGCGAGAGCAGCGCGCTAGACAGATACGCCAGACCCGCGTTGTGCGTCACATATCTCTGTGCGCCAGACGGGTCGATGAGCAGAATCCTCATCGGCTACCTCCATGTAGATTTTGAGCAGTTGGTCGATATGCGCCTTCGCGGAGAATGCCTCGATCGCGCACTTCTGCGCCTCGATTCCCATCGTGTGGCACAGTTCGCTGTTGCCGAGAAGCTGATCCAGGCAATAGGCGTATTGGCGAAGATCGAAACCCGGAACCACGAAACCGGTGCTGCCGTGTTGCAGCCAGTCGCGAACACCTCCGCATTCAAATGCGACAACCGGCCGGGCATTCATCATCGCCTCGATACCGACCAGTCCGAAGGGTTCGGGCCACACCGAACTGAACGCGACGACGCGGGCCTTCCTGTAGGCGCGCCGCAATTCTTCTCCGGTGCACCAGTTCTGGAACTCGATGTTTACTCCGAGCCTTAGCGCAATCTGCTGGATTCCGTCCTGAAAACTGTTCCGGCCCGCCGCGGGGTCCTGTCCGACGACCAGCAGTTTTGGATTGGCTCTGGTGAGAGCGATGCTTTCGATCAACTGCCACAGGCCCTTCTCCGGAGTCAGCCGTCCCACGTGCAGGACAAGGTTTTCTTTCGAGGCCTTCGGCCGTTCCGGCGCCTGTCGCGTGAAATTGTTCAGCACGCGAATCTGTTCGGAAGAGAAACCGTTGGTGACCATCACATCCCGGACATAAGACGACACCGCGATCAGCTTCCGGAAGCGCCTCTTCATCAGGCGGTTCTCTGCCCGCACGCGCGTCGCCTTGAATGTCGACGGCAACCCGCAATGCGTCTGGCATGCATCGCCTGCAGGATGGGGACAAATCGAACCGCCGGGAAGTTGCTTGAGATGATTCCCGCAAAGATTCTCGTAACTGTGAACGGTCTTCACAATGGGAACCTGGATTCGAAGCTCGTTCAGGATTTCTACTCGGGGGAAGTTATGAACGTGAATGATCTCCGGTTCTTCGATGTCGATGATGTCCTGCAGGTAGCGCAGCGTTTCGCGATAGGACCGCGTCCGCCGGAGTTTGTCGTAGCCGTACCTGTCCGCGAGTGGAATCATCAATTCCGGAACGTAGTAGCGATTGACCTCTGCCGGCCACTGCTCCGGATTCACAGTGCGTCGATCGTCATGGCCAACGACGATGGAAACCTTGTGACCGCGAGCGACGAGTTCCACCGAAGTGTCGAACAGCATTCGTTCGGCCCCGCCTCGAACAGACTGATAGGAGTTCAGGAATAGGATTCGCATGAATGAGTCCACAGCCGGAATTCCCAGCCATGACGTCCGGTGTGACTGGCAATGTCTGCCAGATGATCCTTGTTCGCGGGGAATGCGTGGCAAACGATGGCGTTGTCGTAACGATTCTCAATCTGCCGACGCAGGTCTTCCGGAAACATGCCCCAGTGCATGAGCGATCCGCTCGGAATGGCCATCCGGCGCCGTGTGTGCGAAGGCGTAACGTGGCTGTCGGATGGAACCAGGCAGTCGAAATCCGAATGAATTTCTGCGAAAAGACTCTCCGCCTCCTCCCAATACTGGTCCGGTGCCGCCCAGACCACGAGCGTCTCCTTGCCGCTTTCAATGCGATCGGATTTTTGCGGCACCCCGGCCATGCCCTGCATCAATTCCAGGTTTCGATGCGCGAGCCGTAACCGGAGTGGCTTCGCATTTTCGAGAATCGCGCGAAGTGAATCGCGTTCCGACCAGGCGCTGCGTGCATCCGCAATGAACGGATATTTCAGAGCCCGGCATTCCCTGTCGATCGGCTCGCCGTATGCCGGAATTGCGGCAAATGGGATACGGTGCAGAACACTCAGGATCACACCTTGCAGCTTGGACGTGAGGCACACATCGATATCCGCAAAATCCGCCGCCGAGACATACCGTATTTCAAAATCCGATTCGAGGCCGGAAATAACTTTCGCGATCATCTCGTCCATATCTTCGCCAACGACGCCAAGCACAGGCCTGCCAGTGGTCGTACGTTTCAGCCGTGGATTCACGGGCACCAGATAGGCCAGGTCCGCGCAAGTGAGTACGGGAGTATGAACTCCAGCACGCCGCAGGATATGTGCGCTTTCCACATCGCGCACGGCGAGAAGTTTCAGAGAATCGATTGCCGATAAATGCTGCCCCCAACCTTCGGGACTGAATTCCTCTGCAACGCCCACAGAGATTCCGATTGTGGAATCGGAGAACCAGCGCATCGCTCTCGTATAATTCAAGGCTTGTTCGACGTCTTCCGGCGATTCGCCCAGTCTCCCACCTGCAATCAGGACTCCGGCACACTCTTCCGGCTCGAAACGAGAGTTCACGCCGCCATGAACCCTCAGACAATCAGGACCGAAGATTGCGGGCATTCGGGAACGGAGTACGGGCAGATGCGCTTCCGCGATCACCCCATCTCTGTTTGCCCCAAGCGCGTAAACGTTCATGGCCTTGTTTCGTTCAGAACCGGCGTCGCGAGTTGATTTGGATCAATGCCAAGATATGCGGGTTCCATCTCCGGATCTTCGAGGCGGAGATCCAACGCACTCTCGGCCTTCTGTGGTTGAACGGGAAGTACTTCGAAGCGATCTCCCAATAGAGCCACGATCTGCTTCGGTTTGAGCGCGCGTGCAAATTCCAGCAGATTGGCGTTGCGCGACAGATTGCCGTTCGGTACATCGAACACCACCACCCCACCGCGAAGCCGCTCTTCCGGCAAATACTCCGCATCGATGGCAGTCAGAATTCCTTCTCCGCCCGACTGCACCGTTTCATAGGACGTCCGAGTACTGGAGTCGAGATTGTTCAGGAAATCGCCGCTCCCCTTGTAAACGATGACGTGCGGATTTCCTGGCCGGATATCCCTGAACAACGTGAAGATGCTGTCGCGCCTCGAGCTTCGGATTAAAACCAGGGGCCGGCCGGCCGATGCGCGCAGACTGTTCTGAATGACCTTCAGACTGCGATCCTGCAGCCGGGTCTTCGATTCCTGAACCGTCCGGAACATTTTCTTTCGCAATTCCGCAGGGTACTCCGGCGTATCGAAGACCGGTTCGACTTTCACTCGCTGCAGGCCTTCGCGAAATACTTCCGAGATGTGGTAGCTGTTCTGCCATGGCACCAGGAATCTCGCATTCGCCTGCGCCCAATTCCAGAGTTCGGTACCCGGATACGGAACCGTCAAACCAAAATAGTAATTATTGAGTTTCAATTTGCGCGCCAGAGCCAGCGTTCGGAGATCCTTGCGGTACGTGGATTTCGGCAGGCCGATCATGAAGAAACCAGTGACGTTGATCCCGGCATTCTGCACCACCTGAATTCCATGACGGATATGCTGGATCTCCTCGCCCTTTGTCAGCTGGGCAAACACGCTGTCGTCCAGGCTTTCAATTCCGAAGGCCACTTCGACGCAACCGGCCTTGTGCATTTTCTCCGCCAGATCCGGCCAGATGCGATCGGCGCGAATGCCGTTGCCGCAGGACCACAGAAACTTGTAGCCGCTCTCGGTAATTGCGTCGCAGATGGATTCCGCGCGTTTCTTGTGCAGCGTGAAATTGTCATCCACGATCACGACCGATTTCATCTTCAGGAAATTCACGGCGTAGTCGAGTTCCTTCATCACGCTCGGTGCGGATCGATACACCCACCGGCTTCCACTGATGGCGGGAACCGAGCAATACGTGCACTTGTATGGGCAGCCGCGGCTGGTCAGCAGCGGGTAAGTCTTGAAATCTGCGAAGGTATCGAAAGTCGTGAAGTCCGGGAGTGGCAGATCGTCGATGGTCGTGTGGAATTTCGTCGGCACCTCGACGGCGTTGCCGTCCAGCCCGCGATACATGATTCCGTCGATGGTGCGGAAGTTGGTAATGCCCTTCTGGTGCAGGCCGATAAAAGTCGGCAGCGAGAATTCGGCGTCTCCGCGAATGAAGTAGGCCGGAGGCGTTTCCTCCAGGATTGGCGTTCCCGAAAGCGTAATGTGCGGCCCACCGTAAATGAAGGTGATGTTGGGATACCTCTCTGCCAGCAGGCGGTGGGTCTCAACGGCGTTGGCAAATGTCGCGGACTTCACGGAAAAGCCCACGTAGTCGGGATTCTGCTGTCCGATGATCTCTGCAATCTCCTCGGTGGAGCGGAATTTGTTGTTCAGGTCGATCACGCGGACCTTGTGCCCATCGAGTTTCAGGGCGGAACTCAGGTACGCGAGTCCGAGATTAAACAGGCCGTCTTGCCAGCCGAGGGAGTCGATAAGAGTCAGTGTTGCCATTGTCCATCACCTGTTTGTACAGCGCATGCAAGCGCTGGAAATACGTCTGTTCGGAATAGAGTTCAGTAGCCCGAAGAAAGCCATTCACACCGAGTTTCGCTCGGGTGTCGGGATCGTCCAGCAGGTCATCGATGCGCGCAGCCAGCGCGTCTTCGTCGAAAATGTCCACGAGGAATCCGGTCTCTCCGTCCACACACCAGTCTTTGATTCCACCGGTTCTCGTCGCGATCACCGGAGTGGCGTGGGAATAGGCTTCAATGCCGATGAGGCAGAAGGTCTCAAACCAGATCGACGGAACGATCACCGCATCTGCCATGGAGTAGAACTTCGCCGTCTCTTCATAACTGGTGTCGAAGCGGACTTCGACACGTGAAGAAAGGTTCAGCCGTTCCACCAGTGGTTCAATCTTCTGCCTGTAGTAATCGCCGGCAGTCAGAATGTAGAGCTTGAAATCGTTTCGCACCTTTGGCAGCGCGTGAATCAGGAAGTGCAGGCCCTTCTCGTAACTGGCGCGGCCCACGAACAACAGCGTGTTCTGGCCCTGGTGCTTGTGGCGCTTCTTATTCTCCAGGGCCGTCTGAAGAGATGGCACGGACGTGCAATTCGGAATCAAGTGGAGCTGTTCGTCCTTGTAGCCATTCTGCAGCGCCATTTCATAGGACTCGCGGCTTTCGATGATCAGCGTGGTATTCCGGAACGAGAGCTGCCGGTTCACGAACGTCGTCAAAAGATGACGCGCGTCGTTCCTCGTGGGTTTGACGCAGCCTTCCGTAATGCATGCACGACCGAACGGATGCGGACACAGGCTGTTGTCGGGAAGCAGGCGCCAGTTTGTGGGGCAGTACAGGCGCGGGTCGTGAACGTTCCGTACCATGGGCACGCCGCTTCGAAGACAGGCCCAGTAAACGAAGGGATTCTGCTGGTTGTGCAGGTGAATAACGTCGGGACTCTCTGCGCGGATGATTTCCCGCAGCGCCGCCACGAGTTTTCGATTCGTCCAAACCGAAGAGAACAACGAACTCCTGCTGAATGGGTATTCCAGGAAATCGACGAAGTATTCCTTGCGCTGGCCCGTCGGCCCGCTCGACTGCGCTTTCGGCGCGACGATGACGTTCTCGACACCGTTGCTCTCGAGCAGGTTCAGAACGCTGAAGAGCAGTTTTTCGGCGCCGCCCAACGGCCGGTAAAACGAACAAACGTGCAGGACTTTCATCGGTCGTATCCCGGAGCTGACCTGCCCTGACCTGCAGGCATGTACTTCCGGCCCGACGGCATCGCCATGACGCCCAGGTACACCAATGGCAGCAGCACCGTTTCGAGAACGGATATGGCCCTGCGAGCGAGCCAGGATCCTTCCTGGAAAATATCGTGCCGCCACGCATACCATTCCATGGTGTAGCCCGCGACTAGCTTCTCCCGTGCGGGAATTCGTTTCATGACGCGGCTCACCTGTTCATAGCCCACCCAGGAATCCCCATTCAGACACATGACCGCCATGTCAAAATCGCCCGCCTCGACAGCGCGGTGGAATGGGCGGTAGCCGCTCAGGTTAAGCCAGGGCCGGGTGATTTCGAATTTCTGCATGCCGGCAAACAGGCTGTGATTGAGCTGCCTTCCAAGCACGGAGAACTGTGCTTCCGGATACGCGTGCTTCAGCTGTTCGACCGCCAGGCGAACCTGCGGAACGGGTGCCGTTCGCAGAATCAGAATCCTGCGGATGCTCGTTTGCGGTAGGTTTTGCAGTTTGTGGGCAAACATCAAGCGTTCCTGAAATTCACAATGGTCTTGCCGCCATAGATCTCCTGTTCGTTCCATTCACGAAACCAGGTTTCGAGATCACCGGAGGGAATGCGCCGGTGGATGACCTGGCGCAGCGCTTTTCCATGCTGGCGCAACACATCGACGGCTTCGTGGAAATACAAATTGGGCACCGAAAAGACGCCCTGGATCGTGGCGCGTTTAAAAATCAGAGTCCGAACATCGATCGCGGCATTCAAAGCGTTTTCTTCCGCCAGGCCGACGGTGAAAATCTTTCCCCCGTTGGCACACGCTTCCAGAGCCAGAGACAGGGTGCTGGGCGGAGTGGTCACGAGCACGCAGTCCCAGCGCTGGCTTCGAATCCGATCGAAGTCCAGATATCTTGCTTCGCCGAAATCGCCCAGCGTCTCGGACTGCGGCCGCCGTCCGGCAATCGTGACCGATTCCATTCCGAAGTGACGGACCGCCAGATGCGATGCAATGAATCCCAGCGTTCCTGCTCCGAGGATCAGGACGCGTTGGCGGGGATGAAGCTTCGCAGAATGGAGCAGATCCAGAACGACATTCACCGGTTCAACCAGCGAGAGCAGATCATCATCGAGACCTTCCGCCGAGACCAGCGAACGTTCGTCGCAGTCGCTGTACTCACTGAACCCATCCCGGTTTGCAATCAAGCCGGTGCAATTGCGGAACTGACCCTGGTGGCAATTCGCACACGCCAGGCATGCCGATGCATTCTTTACGGCCACGCGGTCGCCGATCTTGAAGATGCCGTCCGGGCGGCGTACCGCAACGATTGTCCCGCCGAATTCGTGTCCCAGGTGTTCCCAGTTGTGTGCCCAATCGGTGGCAAAGTGCATGTCCGTTCGACACAGCCCGCAGACGTCCACGCGGACGAGGTAATCCTTCAATGGAACTCGATCCAGCGGTGCGGTCTCCCGCCGGAACTCCAGATACGATTTGATGAGCCACTGCCGATTAATGACTGAGGCCATATCAGTGAACCGCCTCCGACGATGAATCCAGCAAGTCTCCTCTGGCCTGCTTCACAATCTGTCCGTCCCATTGGGAGAGCTGAATGAAATCCTTCAAAGGAGACGACGGAACTTCGAATGTCTGACGGTATGGTTCCAGATCCACACAGTTGGGAATTTCCAGTGGCCGAACATCCAGGTTCCACATATCGGTGGTGGAGTGCCTGCGATCCAGAGTGCGGTACTGATCGCATGGAATGAAACAGACGGAACGCGTCGTGGGCCATTGGATATTGCCCCGAAACAGGTTTCCGAGCCGCCAGCGCGGCCGGTCGGCCCGGCGCTCCTGCGTCAGGCATTTGTAGAGGTTGCCTTCCGGATCGAGCAGCACATGCGCCATGCCGCCGTTGCAGGTCAGCGGCACCTTTCCGGCGACATTGAGGTCGCGAACATCTTCGAATGGCGACACGCAGACCTTCAACTTCCACTCGTCGAATTGCTTTGCGCGCTGGTGCGCATCGTAGGTGGGAAACTCCACCAGGTTCACCTGCAGCGGATAGTGACGGCTCGTAATGAGGCATTTCGCCGCGAATTCGTCCGGCGAATCCTTCGTCGTGTGATGAAACGACGCGGTCCACGAAACACAGTTTGGAATCGGCTGCTCGCAGTAGAGTTTCCAGCGATCGGCCCCCATGTTGGAGGTCACGGACCAGCGATGGGTTTTTGCCAGCTCCGAAAGCAGCCAGTGGAATTTCGGAAAGATCGTGGGCTCGCCGCCGACGAAATCGATCAAAGCGGTTTCCGGAAGATTCGCGCGGATCGCTTGAAGCCACTCCTCCGCCGTGTGATCCAGCTGGCGAGAGCGGTCCGAGTGCGCCATGGTGACCCAGCAGTATTCGCACGAAGTTTTCGGGTTCGCGTGAAAATCGCAGAACCACGAGATATTGATTTGCGCCGATGTCAGTTGCATGAGTGTAGTGCTTCCAGTGTTTTCATGGCCATTGCTTCGCGGACGGCCACGGCCTCTTGCGTTACCACTGCGCTCTGCGCGCGGACGGCCCAGGCATTGCGAACCGATTCAACGATCTCGGCGGTGTTGGTGGAATATCGGAGATGAAAACTGTGGCGCAGCGCCTGAGATTCGCGTTCAACCTTCTCATCGGGAGCGCCGATCGAAACAAATGGGATTCCCATCCGCGCAGAGAAAATGACACCGTGAAGCCGCGAAGTGAGGAAGAGATCCGATTCACGCATGGCTGCAAGGAATCGCCCGACCGCATCGGGTGCCGCTGGTTCGTAATGAGAAATCTGATGAGAGCCGGACCATCCAGCGTGGACGGTACGGTCACTTCGGCGATCGAACGAGTAGAAATGAATATCGAATTCGCGGTGCAGTTCGAGGAGTGCATCCAGCACACGATTCTCGAATCCGGGAGTTTCGTCGTAAATGACACCCTTGTCCGGTTGGGAAACGGCAACTCCAAGCACCGGTTTCGTCCTGGATTTTCGCCGCGCCGGTTCCGGAAGACAGACACAGTAGGACAGGTCTGCACTCTCGATCACTGGAGCCGACACCCCGGCATCCCGCAATATCGCGGCACTGCGCGAGTCACGCACCGTGCGTACGTTCATTGCATTGAGGACGTCCACATACGGCCCGAGGTGTTCGGATTTGAGCGCGCCCTGCACTCCCAGACTCAACGCCAGAGTTTTTTTTCCGAATATCTGTGCAGAAGCCGGATATCGCAGAAAGTGTTTCAACGTATCCGATCCGCCATCGTAGGTGTGCCGATACAGGATGCCGCCGCCACCGAGCACGACCGCCTCCGAAGCGTCGGGCGAAAACGGAGTTTTCCCGAGACGATTCACGACGATTTTCGATGCAGGCCATGTCTGTGCCAGATGTCCCTTAAGGGTTTCCGCATAGGAGTCGTCCCCGAAACTTCCGTATCCACTGGTGTTGACGAGATAAACCACGGCCCGACAGATGCAATTCGTGGGCCACCCCTTTCCAGGGCTATCCGTCGTTTGACCTCAGCACGATAGCAATGGATGGATGAAGCAATCGCTGGTTGAGATTTTGCTTCGTGTCGGAGAACCGACTCTTGTGAACAAAGGACGATGAGTAATTGACACCAGTGGGCTTATTGAAAAAAGCATCACCGAAGGCACGAATCTCGCGAAACCTCACTCACGTCAATGCCGATAAGGTTGAAGTGAAGTGAATTGCCGTTGGGTTCTCCGATGGCAGAGTGATTGCTTCAATTCATCGCTGATGGACTTGAGCATTATCATCCCTACCTACAATCGCAATAGTCTCCTTAAGGAGTGCCTCCAATCGCTCGAACACAACGATGCGGAGGTCATCGTGGTCGACGATGGTTCCCCGATTCCGGCGGAAGTTCCTCCCAACGTGAGATTCTTCCGTCACGAACAGAATCGCGGGCGCGCTGCAGCACTCAATACCGGACTCCGCGCGGCCAGTCATGACCTGGTTCTGATCATCGACGATGACGTCTTTGCCGCTCCCGATATGGTGGTCCGGCTCGCCGATGAGTTTGCGATCTGGAACAATCCGAAACTGGCACTCACCGGCCGAGTGGTGTGGGATCCCGAAGTCCGAATGACCCTGACGATGCGCTGGCTCGAGGAATATGGCCCATTCCGGGATATTTCGTCCAAGCGGTCCGGAGTCCTGCCGAATCTCTCCACACGGAACACGATGCTGTGGCGGCCGTTCGTCCTGCAGTATGGCGGCTTTGACGAGCAGTTCACCAGCTCCGGACTTGAGGACATCGAACTGGGCCTGCGTTTAAAACAGAGCGGGCTGGAAATTCGCCTACTCGCAACAGCCATTGGTTTTCACCACAAGTCGATGAAGGTTCGTGATCTGGTGGATCGCGAACTGAGCGAAGGATTCTCGGCGGTGTCGCTTCATTCGAAATACCCGGAATACCTGCCTCAGGTCGAAGATTCGGAGAGCCTGATGCGCAATGCCGCCCTTGAAAAAGAGGCCTCGTCCGCCGTTGAAGAAATCGCACTGCTGGAACAGGCCGAGTCGAGCCGGCTGCCATCGGGTGTGGCGGATCTGTTCCTGGTGATCTACCGCTACTATTTTCTCTGTGGAATACTCAATGGCCTGAAGAGCGCCAGCGAGGTTCGCGCCCCGAATGGAAGTTCTGCAACCCGGAGTCTCTATCATCAGGCATCGCATCTGTATTCCATTGGAGAAATCAGCGAAGCGCGAAGGCTGTTCCGGCTGGTTCGCAATCGGCAGGACGCGGAGTATTGGCCGGGCGCGGAATATCATCTCGGTCGGCTGGAGCTTGAATCCGGCGACCCTCAACTGGCGCGCCACCATTTCACGAATTGCCTGGCGTTGAATCCGGGACATCAGAAGGCGGCAGACGGCCTGAAGCGTCCGGATATCTTTCACGAAATCGAGCGAAACGTATACGAACGGATCGCGCCGTTGCCGGAGGACCGGATTCTTGTTGTGGTTTTCGGAGCGCTCGATGATGTGATGCATGCGTTTCCCGTCATCTCCCGTCTGCGCGGGGTCAATGCAGCGGAAATCGTTTGGCTCACCTCCCCAGAGTTCGCGTCGCTGGCGCGTGCGAGCGATGCCGACTGGGTATGGGAATTCGATTTTCGCGGCGCGATCCCCTGGGATGCGATTGTTGCGGAAGGATACACAAGAGTCATTCGGCCTGATGTACACGCCAACCTGGAGGAATGGAAAGCCAGTGGTCTTCACCCCATGCAATTCATGGCGGGGAAATGCGGCGTGACTCTGGAGTCACGCAAGGCTTCGCTGGAACCCGGTCCCGAAGCGATTGCGGAGGCCGAAGCGTTTCTCGGCAAGCACGGACTCACTCAAAAAAGATTTGTAACGATCTCCCATGCCGGCGAAACGCGTGGGCGCTGGCCCTCCCACAATCTCCACAAACTGGCCAAAGCGCTTGGACTGCCGGTCGTCGTCATTGGTGGCCCGGAGGAGTTCGCAACAGCAGGAACCATCGCGTGCCTGGGACGCACCTACCGCGTCATGGCTGCGGTGATTCAGTTGAGCGCATTTTACCTGGGCCCGGAATACGGCATGTCGTGGCTAGCCACAACGACCGACACTCCAATGGGAGTGTTTACGGAATCCAGAAGCAGATTGCGTACCGGATCGGGCCTGAAAGAATTCCTCCGTGTGGACAGGGATGGAATCTGGGAGTGGGATTCCCGTACACCTTCCGAAACCGTGATGGATCACGTCGTGTCGACGATTCAAACGTGGGAGAGTCCCGCTCCCGCGCATTCGATTTCCAGCCATCCGGTGTCTTCTGCGAAGCCTCCGGCGGGTTTGATTTAGGCATGACTACATTTCTGTCCCGACTCGACAATCAAAAAACTCATAACCGGATTCTGTTAAAGAATTCTCGAACCCACATTGAACAATTTCGAAACAGTTAAGACAAAGGAGTCTCGGATTACGAAACGATTTGCCCTGCTGATGTTGGTGATGTTCGGCAAGAAATAAGTAATCGCTTCTGGATCGATCCAGAAAATCCCCTCCTGTTTTCAGGAGGGGATTTTTTTTGCTCCGGACATCAACCCCAAACCCCACGCCGCAGCGGCTTGCAACCCCTCCATATCCTTTTTGAGAATAGCTTCCTTTGCAACCAGCTCCAGAAACCCTTCCCGGCAGTCACAGATCGCCGACGGATCGCTCAGGGCAAGTTCCAGGTGATCCAGCGCCGCGTTGGTAACGCTGCGAGGCTGCCTGCACGACTCCAGTAACCGCTCTGCGTGTATCGGCCGCGTGCAGGTCTGGAACAGCGCATCTCGCAGCGAGAGAATCTCCGCGCCTTGCGTCAGGATGCCGCCCTCGGTGGCATTAATGAATCGGATTCGCCGTTCGGATTTCATTCTCCGTACGAAAAAGTCGCGGTATGCCACCAGGTTCTCCGTGGTGGGAATTTCGTGGTTCCAGATGTCCTTCGCAACGATTCCTGGATGGCGCGATGGATCGAATCCCGAGCCATCAAAGATCGTGTGTCTCGCGTAATCCCGATTCCAGGAGTAGGCGAAATCCTGTCCGCACAGAATGACGGAACTCGCTCCCACGCGACAGGCAAAATCCAAAGCGGCCGTCGCGACCGATCCCCAAACATCCAGCCGGGCGCGCGAAAATCCGAATTTGGCGAAGAGCGGGTCCGGAAACAGTCCGAGCCCATAAAGGAAACGGCGAGAGGCGGCCTCCAGGGCCGTGTGATGCACTCCTTGTTCTGCAATCAGGAAGCTTTCTTCCGGCAGGGCTCCCACCACGTGCCTCGCATTCAATTCCGTAGGGTCCGCCATGATTACTGCATGCGGCGTTACACCGGCTTCCAGCAACGGCCGCAACGCGGTGTCGACTGCGAGCAGGAAGCAGTAGTTTTCAATTCCCCGCAGTTCCCGCACATTGCGATCCAGCGAAGGTCCGGCCGAGACGATGACCAGCGGGACGTCATGGAACTTTCCAAAAAGGCTCGCGACGTCAGCGTCGCCTTGAAAGCGAAAGTTTCGAATGACGTTCTCAAAGTACATCCGGCCATTTTGAAAGTGGGTCAGAAGATTCGCCGCGCGATCGCGGAGCTGAACGCGGAAAGCCTGCTTCAAATGCTGCAGCAGCAATCCGTGAAGTTGAACGGCGGCCGGCCACTCCACCCATAAAATCTTGTCGGTTTCCTGACATTCAAATAACGGATTTTGATCAAAGAATTGACTCACTTGCCGCCCGGAAACGAATTGGAAGCGGTCGTCACGCCAGATCGTTTTTTCCGGAAAGTGCTCCCGGGCCAGGCCCAGCAATTCCTCATCGGGTTCAAAAACGAGGATGCGGGCGGACGGTTTGGTTCGGCTTTGAAGTGCCTCAGCGCCATAGCCCAGGCCCCATCCGAATTGCAGAATGATGTCGGCCTCTTCGAGTTTCAGGTTGTTGAAAAATCTGGAACTCTCGCGGGCGGGATCGTAAGGGCTATGGTAGGAAATTCCGTCGACGACGAGCGATGGAAGCCCGGATCGGCTGGTGGGCAGTTCAATGGTACGCGTCGTCACGCCATGATAAGTGCACGCGGGTTACCGCGTATTCCGAGCTCTCGATTTCGTGCTCAAAAGGCGACTGCGGGTCCGCTGGATTCCTCGTGGCAACCGACTTGCATTACCTCCGGTGGAGGATGAGGAAAATGGGCATGATTAGCCAATCAACTGACACGAAACTGCAAAAACCAAAGATGTTTCTGGATATTCCAGCAGCTGCCGAGATGGCGGGATTCTCTCTTCGGCATTTTCGACGAATCATTGAAGAAGACGCGATTCCGATCGTACAGATCGGAAGAAAGTTCTTCATCCTGGGAAAAGATTTCAGCAGCTGGGAGTCCAGCAAGAAATCGCGGCGGAACTAACAAATCGGGGGACGAATACCGAACCCGAAATGGTTTCGGTTTCCGTCCCCCGATTTGAAAAGAATCCGGAGACTTACTTCTTCGCGCCGAGAACTGCGTCCTTCGCGGCCTTCGCCACGCGGAACTTCAGAACAGTCTTCGCCGGGATCTTGATTTCTGCGCCGGTGGCCGGGTTACGGCCCATGCGGGCTTTGCGTTTCTGCTTCACGAGCTTTCCGAGTCCGGGTAATGCAAACTCACCCTTCTTCGCTTCGCTGTGTGCAAGGTCCACGAGATCCGTGATGAATTCCTTAGCTTGCTTCTTGCTCAAGCCGGATTTTTCCGCCATTTTTGCAATGATCTGAGTCTGAGTCATTTTCGCCATCAATATCCTCCTAGTTCAATTCGCCAATAAGAGCCGCACAACGGGGCCACCAATAAATAAAGGCTACGGAGCATTCTGTCAACCGCTAAGCGCGTTTAAAAGCTTTTTCGATTTCCCGAAGGTCGTACCGCAAAATGATCGGACGGCCGTGTGGACACACCGTCGGCACATCCGTTTTCATCAATTCATCCACCAGCCAGCGCATTTTGGTGTGTTCCAGCGGCGTATTTATTTTGATCGCCGCGTGACAGGAAACCGATGCGGCGATCTTTCGTTTCAGCGCATCGATATTCATCACCTGCGTTTCGCGTTCGAGTCCATCGAGCAATTCGACAAGAAGTTTTTCGACAACGTTCGGTTTCAATATGCCAGGCGCGCTCTTGATCGCGATGGTTCGCGGGCCGAATGGTTCCACCTCAAACCCGTTGCGTGCCAGCTCCGGAATGATGTTGTCGAGAATGACGAGTTGTCGAGCGGGCAGCTCGACCACAATGGGCATGAGAAGACGCTGCACTTCCAGGTTCCCCTCAAGCTTCTGCCGAAGATATGCCTCAAAGAGAACTCGTTCGTGCGCGACGTGCTGATCGATCAGGATCACACCCGTCGAGTCTGTGGCGATAATAAAGCTGTCTCGCAGCTGGCCCAACGGATGCACTTCGCGCATCACGCGGCCAAAGTCCGCATAGGCCGCATCTGCAGCAGGAGAGGGCGCAGCACTGTAAGCGAGCTGCAGCGGACGCTCGTAGCCCTGAAGATTCTCCGGAGGCGCCTGCAGGGCATACGGCGCATTCATGAGCGGATTCTCCATCGACCACGACTCCGGCACGCGCGCCTGTGGTTCGGGAGCGCGAAATGGAGAATCCGGCATTGCAGACGCCTCCATCGCCACGATGGTCTTGTCGCCGGTCAATCCGGAGAGAATGCTGTCGCGTATCGCGTCGTGAATGAAACTCTGATGTTTGAAGCGAATCTCGGTTTTCGCCGGATGAACGTTGACGTCGACGTCCTCAAACGGAATCGTGATGAACAGAATTGTCACGGGGAATGTGCCCGACGGCAGAACACTGCGGTACGCTTCGCTGATGGCATGAAGAATGATGCGGTCGCGCACGAGCCGGCGATTCACGAAGAAGAACATGGAATTGCGGTTGTACTTCTGCACGTGAGGGCGCGACGTGAACAAATGAATCTTCAATCCGGAGCGTCCGAAATCCTTGCGGTATTCAACAAGCTCCCCGAGGAGGTCTCCGCCAAATATCTGAAATATCCGCTCGCGAAAATCTCCGACAGCCGGCGCCGAAAGCACTTCGAATGCGCCGCTTTTCAGACTGAAATGAATCTGGGGAAATGCCAGCGTGTAGTGCGTGCAGTACGTGGTGATCTGACTCAGCTCGTAGGATTCCGACCTCATGAACTTGCGCCGCGCCGGCACGTTATAAAAAAGATCTTCGACCGTAATTTGAGTGCCGCGCGGAATGGCAACCTCACGGCGCGAGGTGATGGTTCCTCCCGATATCTCGATGGCGGTTCCAATGGTATCGTCCGCCTGTGTTTCCAGAGTCAGTCTTGAAACCGAAGCAATCGATGGCAGGGCTTCCCCGCGAAATCCCAGGGTCTTGATGGAAAACAGATCGTCGGGGTTGTAGAGTTTGCTGGTGGCGTGGCGGAGAAGGCATGTGGAGGCATCGTCCGGCGTCATGCCCTCACCGTTGTCAGTGACGCGAATCCGGCGGCGACCACCCTCTTCCACATCAATGGCAATGCGCGTGGCGCCGGCGTCCAGGGAGTTTTCGATCAGCTCCTTCACGATCGAGGCCGGGCGTTCGACGACTTCGCCGGCGGCGATGCGGTTCGCGATATCGTCAGGGAGAACGCGAATCCTCGACACGTCAGGTCTTCCGAATCTGGATTCCCAATTCCTTCAGCTGCTGTTCCGATACCGCCGAAGGCGATCCACTCATGATATCGACGGCGCGGGCAGTCTTCGGAAACGCGATGACGTCGCGGATCGAATTCTGACCCGCCAGAATCATCACCATTCTGTCGAGGCCAAGGGCAATGCCGCCATGCGGAGGAGTTCCGTATTCGAGCGCTTCCAGGAAGAATCCGAATTTGTCGCGGGCCTCGGCCTCTGTGAATCCCAGAGTTTTGAAGATTCGCGCCTGCACGGTGCTGCTGTGAATTCGAATGGAGCCTCCTCCGATTTCGGTGCCGTTGAGCACCAGATCGTAGGCCTTCGCGCGTACTTTTCCAGGCTGGGACTCGAGAAGTTCCAGGTCTTCATCGACAGGAGAGGTGAACGGGTGGTGCCGTGAAACCCAACGATTCTCGTCGGCGGAAAACTCGAGCAGAGGGAAATCGACCACCCAGAGCATGTTCCATTTGCCGGCAGTAATCCAATTCTCGCGCCGTGCAAGTTCCAGGCGAAGAGTTCCCAGCCAACCCAACACGGCTTCCTCTTCCCCGGCCATCAGGAAAACCGTGTCGCCATTGCGAGCGCCCGCCTGCTGGAGTACCGCATCCATCGCCGGCTGGCCGGCATTCTTCACGACCGGAGCCGCGGTCATGCCATCGTCTCCGGGCTTGATCCATGCCAGGCCCGCCGCTCCCAGCTGCTTCACGAAATTGGTGAGTTCATCGAGAATCTTTCTCGAATACGCGGTCTTCGGCGCAACCAGGCCGCGAATGGTCTGGCCGGACGCGGCCATTTCGCGAAACACGCAGGGCTCGGCCGTCTTGAAGATTTCGGTGAAATCCTGAAGGAAGACGTCGAATCGGGTGTCGGGCTTGTCGCTGCCGTATCGGCTCATCGCCTCGGCAAAACTCATCCTTGGAAGAGGCGTTGGGATCTTGATTCCCTTCAGCGCAAAAACTTCCGCCATCATGACTTCGATCAAAGCGAAGAGTTCTTCCAGCGAAGGGAACGACATTTCGATATCGACCTGAGTGAATTCCGGCTGGCGGTCGGCGCGGAGATCTTCGTCGCGGAAGCAGCGCACAATCTGGAAATACTTTTCAAATCCGGAGATCATCAGGATCTGCTTGAACAGCTGCGGAGACTGCGGCAACGCGTAAAAGTTGCCATGCGTCAGCCGGCTCGGCACCAGATAGTCGCGCGCGCCTTCAGGGGTCGACTTGGTCAGGATCGGAGTCTCCACTTCCCAGAATCCATGCTTGTCCATGTAGCTACGGATGGCCAGGCAAATGCGGTGACGCATACGGAAAGTCTCCTGCATTTTCGGCCGGCGCAGATCGAGATAACGATATTTGAGCCGCAAATCCTCGGAGGTTGTGGTGTCGTCTGCAATCGGGAACGGTGTGGTTTTCGCTTCGCTCAGGATGGTGAGCGTATCGGCTTCCACCTCGATCGCGCCGGTCTTCAGATTCGGATTCGCCAGGCCTTCGCCACGAACGCGCACCCTGCCGTGGACTTCAATCACAAACTCGGATCGCAGTGTCTTTGCGAGATCGTGTACGGGCGCGTTGCTCGCATCGAAAACGATCTGCGTGATGCCCTCGCGGTCTCTCAGGTCGATAAACACCAGCTGGCCATGATCGCGGCGGACATCCACCCAACCTTTCAGAACGGCGGACACTCCGGCACTGGCACTGGTCAATTCCCCACAGGTATGCGTACGTTTCAAACGATCTTTACCTCACTTGCAAATATGATATGGATAGCCTAACCGACTTCAATTGCGAATCATTGCGGTTTCGCGCTCATCTCGAGATAGGTTTCCTTGTATTGATAGTATCGGCGGGCGTATTCGTCGATGTGTTCGACCTCGGCATCGGTGAGTTCGCGCTTCACTTTCGCCGGCAGCCCCAGCACGAGGCTTCGCGGCGGAATTATGGTTCCTTCCGTGATCAACGCACCGGCGCCGACAATGCAATGGGCGCCGATCTTCGCATTGTTCAAAATCGTGGCACGCATGCCGATCAGGCAGTGGGACTCGACTTCGCATCCGTGCAGCATGACGCCGTGCCCCACCGTAACGTAGTCGTGGAGGATCAATGAATACTGATCCTTCATCACGTGCAGGATGCTGCCATCCTGAATGTTGGTGTGCTTGCCGATTCGAATCCTGTCGACGTCACCGCGGACCACGGAATTGAACCAGACGCTCGAATGATCGCCAATTTCCACATCGCCCACGATAACTGCGCCCTCCGCAATGAAGACGCGTTCGCCTAGCTTCGGCCGTTTGCCTTTGTACTCCAGCAGCATCACAGCAAGCTAACAGAACTCTCCGCGGTACATCAACTGCGTGAGGGCGGTAGTTTTGGAATTATTGCGCGCAACGTTTCGGATAGCGATGAATTCTAGGCGCCCTGGTTCGTGGAACTGGCGATCTCCACCTGGGCATTCGGCTGGTCCGGGTTCGTTTTTGCGTCCGGCAATTTGCGGCGGTTGTAGCGGCTGAAGTATTTCTCCAGCCAGACATACTGAAGAATACGCCGGTAATGGCTCCGCATTCGGCGCATCTTGTGCTTGTCCTTGCCGGTTCGACGCCTGCACCAGGTAACAGGAATGACAGCGCACGAATACCCGCGGAGGATCGCCTTCAGGGGAAGTTCCACTGTGAAATCAAAATGCGGAGACAGGAATGGCCTGCAGCCCTCAATCGCAGTTTTGCGGTATGCCTTGAACGGGTTTGTGGTGTCGTTGAATTTGATGCCGCAGGTTTTCCGCAGAATGAAATTCGACAGCCGATTCCCGATTAGTCTCAGCCAGGGATGGCCGATGGCGACGCCGCCTTCAATGAAACGGCTTCCGAAGACGCAATCCCAACCCTGATTCAAATGCATCCAGTACCGAACGGCATCGCGGGGATCATCGGATGCGTCGGCCATCATGATTACCACGGCATCGCCCTGAGCCGAATCGAATCCCTTAATGACAGCGGCCCCATAACCGCGAACGCCGTCGTTCCGAACGACGCGAAACGCAGGGTTCTCGCGGGAGAGTTCCTCCATGATGGACCACGTGCGATCCAGGCTTCCGTCGTCCACCACGACAATTTCATGTGGAACCCGGTTCAACTTCAGTTCCAGATGAATATTCTCGGCGGTCTTGGCAATGCACGCCGCCTCGTCCCGGGCTGGAATCACAACGCTGAGAAGATTCAATTCGGAGTTCATGAGCCTCTACAAATGATAAGCACGGGACACGTTCTTCTTTACCAGATTGTCTGAAAAATTTACGGGTGGGCTACGGAAGGACTAAACCATTCATTTTTCTTCGATATAACGCCGCAACTTCTCATCCCAGCGAAGCACGGTACATCCCGGATCTTTCGAATTCCAGTTCTCAATTCCGATCAGGTCCGGACTCCATCCAGGCACCGTCGCCGCCGTAAAATATGCGATTTCCGGACTGCGAAAATATTCGAAGTTTCGAATGAATAGCTGCCCGGGTTTTCGCTTCCGCATCTCAAGAGCGAGCTGGGTCGTGGGCGCCGCGCGCGACTCGAATTGCGGATCTTTTTTAAACCACAGGTACCAGATATTGAACGCGACAAAAACGATCAGAAAAGCGTTTCGAAGTGACGGGCGATGGAGCTGTCGGATCATGTAAGCGCAGATCGCCATGAAGACCGCAGAGGCCATGTAAGTCTGGCGGCTGAGAATGTGATTCTGATAGGTGATGAACATATACGGCATCACGGGAATCGCCAGCAGGACAACAACAACGGCAAGCCAACGAAGGCTCAGCCACTGCGCCCGATCCAGTATCGCCAACGCAATCAGGATCAGCAGCCAGGGCCAGGTCAGACGGAACAGGCTGTTCATCAGCACGAGCAGCGCGTGGGGACCAATGGCGTAGTTGCTCGAAGAGATCATGTAGTTTCGAGACCACGTCCACAAAAACATGGCGATGAATGCGCCGGTTGGAATCAACGGCAGAAGGTAGCGGCGAACTGATATGCGCTCGCCCTTGAGATACTCGGCGATAGGAATCAACGGCAGCACCACTACCGCGGATTCCTTGGACAGCAGTGCGAGCGCGTAACACACCATCGATGGGAAGTATCGTTTCCGCATCCAGAGAACCAGCGTGGCGAGAACAAACAATATCTGGAATTCTTCGCCCACGGCAGCCACCCACATTACCGCTTCCTGCGGCGCTTGAAACACCGCAAAGCAAATGGCGGCGATGCCGGCCGCCGGGGCGGTGCGGGGAAATTCGCGAAGGATGGCACGCAGAAGCAGACAATTGACGAAATGTAACGCAATGCTGAAGGCGTAGAACCATTCGGAGCGGTATCCGAAACTGCTCTTCAGCAGAACGAAGGCCACGTCGCTCATGGCACGGAAAATCTCAGGCGGAATCAGGAACAGATATCCGGGATTGTGTTTCAGAATTCCCACTCGATCCAACAGAACGTAATCGTCTGCGATGAATCCGTTGTTGACGGTGGGAAGGTAGGCGACCAGGCACAACAAACCAATCAGCGGGATCAGCGCTCGGCTTTCCCAAAGGTTCGAAGTGGCGGTTGTCTGACGGATAATCTGCCTCCCCCAAGGATTGGCGGAGTATATCAGCGTGGGTCCGAAACCGTTTTCCTCCCTCTCAGAACTCAAACAGTGCCCACCAAAGTTCGGGTAGTAACTTACACTGCTCACCGGATCGATTGCCCCTCCTGGATAGGAGGGGTGGCTGCGCCGCAGGCGCAGACGGGGTGGTGGTTCAAGATCCGCAATTTTCCCTACAAGAAAACGCTCCGGCAAACTCAAAGTCACAACGCGGCATTCGCAGCAAAACCTCCCTGGCTATGCGTGAAGAAAAGCAAGTTTTGAAAAAATCCGTGATTGATCCACCGCCCCGTCTGCGCCTGCGGCGCAGCCACCCCTCCTGGAACAGGAGGGGCGATCGCTGGTGAGCCAGGCATGTGACTGCGTGACTCAGTGCTTCACCAGCTTCATGGCCCAGCCGACGGGATTGATGGGTATGTACATCGTCGTTCCTGCCGGCGCTTCCGAGAAACTCCTGGCGTAAGCCTGGAAACGGAAATCGTAGGGACGCGGATGGCCCCAGTCCTGGACCACTCCGAAAAACATGATCACCAGCAAAACCCACGCGACACCCCGCACTGCCGCAGGATTCCTCGGCTGGATCAGCCAGATCACACTCGCGATGAAACCCAGCATCGGAAAAAACCAATAACGCACGCCGCCGGAAGCCAGAAGATTTGGCCACTGGGGCGACGCGGTCGTCGGGCTCGCGAGGGACACCGCAAAAATACAGAGACAAAATGCGATGAACGTCTTCCAGGCGAGGGGAGCTTTCAACACCACGTAGAGTTCAATGGCCAGGCCAATCAGCGTCACGGCCAGCGCAACGGCCAGGCCGAGTCCGGAATGAAACGAAAATTCGCTGACAGTTCTTCTGCCCAGTAGCGGCGCGAGGAACACCTGCCTGGCCAGAATCTGAATCAGCAGTTCGGTTGTCGCACCCCTGACCGCGTATATCGGCCGATGCGAACCGCCGGTGAGCAAAACCGACAGGATCTCCAGAGCCCCGCCGGCTCCCGTCATCAGCATGAGAGACCGCTGCCAGCGGTCCCGACCGTCCTTGAAATAGAGAATGGCCGCAATGGGAGCGATAAAAATAATGAACGGTCCGGTCAGCGCGCATAAGGCGACCACCACCACGTCGAATGCGTTCCACAGAGCCGTACGTCCCGGTCGCGCAAAAAGAACCAGAAGCGCGAGCAGCGCAAGACGCCATTGGGCGTTCGTGATGTTCGCGTGCATTTCATGGCTGTTCGGCAATCCGATATAGAGAAGCGCGAACAGGCACCTCGCCGCATAGCTTCCGAGTTCCCGGCACCGGGACGACAGCAGGAACGGCACCGGAAGCACCTGGATCAGGATCGCAATCACGTTCAAAAACAGCGGCGCTGCAGCGAGAGGCAATGCCTGAGCCATCAATGCGGCGAGACGTGGCAATGTCTGGAAATATCCCACAGCAGGTTGAAGCAGAGGCAGGAGACCGCAGTTGTACGCATCGGCAAACCAGAGCCGTCCGTCCTCGGCCCAGAACTGTGCGTGGAAGAGCACGTCGGGACGACGGGACACGACGAGGATCAAGGAAAGCAGAAATACGAGCAACGCCCGGCGCATACGCCAGTAAGATATCAGGGTGAGCGCCACACCAGCCGACATTCGCCGCTACCGGACGAACTACATCAAGGAACAGGACGGAATCGCCTTGTATCGATCGCTTGCGAAAGCCGAGAAGGATCCCGCTCGCGCGGATATTTTCGATCGTCTCGCCGGCGCGGAGGTCGCCCATGCCGAACGATGGGCCCAATTGCTGCGAGACAATGGCGCGACGGTTCCGGATTACAAGCCCGGATGGCGTGTCCTGTTGCTGGGCTGGTTGTCGCGCAACATGGGAACTCAACAGGTGCTGCCGGTGGTGAGCGGGCTGGAATCGCGCGACCAGGGAGCATATGTCGGACAGTTGGAAGCCACGGGAATGCCGGCCTCCGAACGGTCGCACAGCCGAACTCTTCAGACCATGTTCAAACATGGCAAGCCGGAAAATGCTTCAACGATCGTCTCCGGTGAACGATGGCATCGCACCAGCTATGGCGGCAGCCTGCGCGCTGCCGTCTTCGGAGTCAACGACGGGCTGCTTTCAAATTTCGGCCTTGTCATGGGAATCGCAGGGACCAATGCCGAGCCGCGATTCGTACTGCTGGCCGGCGTCGCCGGACTATTGGCCGGAGCGTTTTCGATGGCGGCAGGCGAGTATGTGTCGGTTCGTTCGCAGCGTGAACTCTACGAACAGCAGCTGGAACTCGAGAAACAGGAACTGGAATCGTCACCGGAGGAAGAACAGGAGGAGCTGGCGCTGATCTATCAGGCCAAGGGGATTCCCGCCGACCAGGCGCAGGAATTGGCGCGCCAAATTCTTTCAAATCCGGAGACCGCCATCGAGACACTCGCGCGCGAAGAGCTGGGACTGGATCCATCGGCGCTTGGATCGCCGTGGACCGCGGCATTCAGTTCATTTCTGGCATTCGCCATTGGCGCGGTTCTCCCGGTCATTCCCTATTTCATTCTTCAGGGGTCCGGCGCTTTCATGGCCAGCACCATCGTGTGCGGGATTTCCCTGTTTGTCGTCGGCGCATCCATCTCGATCTTTACGGGACGAAACATGGCATACAGCGGGTTACGCATGGTTGGAATCGGCGCCGTGACCTCTGCAATTACCTTCCTTGTCGGCAGGCTCATCGGAGTCTCCGTCGGCTGAGAATGCTATAATTTGCTGTTTTCATCAGCTCATTGTGAGGGACACATCGGATGAATAGTTTTGGTGCGAAATCGACATTGACCGTGGGCAGCGAGAAGTTCGAATACTATTCGCTCGCACTCGCCGAAAAATCCGGAGCCGGTTCCCTGGCGAAACTTCCATTCTCGTTGAAGGTGATGCTCGAAAACCTGTTGCGCTTTGAAGACGGCTCCACCGTTACCACAGACGATGTGCGGTCCATCGCAGCATCGATGCAAGCCAACTCTCCGGAAAAGGAAATCGCGTTTCGTCCCGCCCGGGTCCTGATGCAGGACTTCACAGGAGTCCCCGCCGTCGTCGATCTGGCGACCATGCGCGACGTCATCAGGAAAATGGGCGGGGATCCGAAGAAAATCAATCCGCTGCAGCAGGTCGATCTGGTGATTGACCACTCGGTGCAGGTGGATCAGTTCGGCACTCCCGAAGCGTTTGGCTTCAATGCGGATCGTGAACTGGAACGCAACCGCGAGCGCTACATATTCCTGAAGTGGGGACAGAAGGCATTTCAAAATTTCCGCGCGGTGCCGCCGGATGTCGGCATCGTGCACCAGGTGAATATCGAATACATCGCCCCGGTGGTGTATGTCGACAAGACGAACGGCGGTTCGCGCGCTTATCCGGATACGGTGGTGGGCACCGACTCGCACACGACGATGGTCAATGGACTCGGCGTCGTCGGCTGGGGCGTCGGCGGGATCGAAGCGGAGAGCGCCATGCTGGGCCAGCCTCTGTCGATGCTGATTCCCAAAGTTTTCGGATTCAAGTTTCGCGGCCGCCTCCGCGAGGGCGTTACGGCAACCGATGCCGTTCTCACCGCGACGCAGATGCTGCGAGCCAAGGGCGTCGTCGGAAAGTTTGTGGAGTTTTATGGTTCCGGCATCGGAAACCTGAGCCTCGCAGACCGCGCGACAATTGCGAACATGGCTCCGGAATACGGCGCGACGATTGGATTCTTTCCGATCGATGAGGAAACGCTCCGCTACATGCGGCTCACCGGACGAACCGCATCGCAGGTCGCATTGATCGAGGCCTACGCCAAGGCGCAGGGCTTGTTTCACACCGACGAGACTCCCGATCCGGTTTTTGCGGACTCGATGGAATTGGATCTTGCCACCGTGGAACCCAGTCTGGCCGGGCCACGGCGACCGCAGGATCGCGTTCCGTTAGCGAAATCCCGGCAGGTTTTCCGCGATGCATTGCCGTCGCTGGACAAACAGGCGAAAGGTATCGGCACCGTTGCCGTGAAAGACAACGGAAGCAGCTACTCGGTCAGTCACGGCTCCGTTGTGATTGCCGCCATTACCAGCTGCACCAACACGTCGAATCCATCGGTGATGATCGCCGCCGGCCTGGTTGCCAAGAAGGCCACAGAACGCGGGCTCACCGTTCAGCCCTGGGTGAAGACAAGTCTGGCGCCAGGTTCCCGGGTCGTGACCGATTATCTGCGCAATTCCGGATTGTTGGCTTATCTGGAAAAGCTCCGCTTCCATGTCGTGGGCTATGGCTGCACGACGTGCATTGGAAACAGCGGTCCCTTACCCGATGCCGTGACGGCTGCCGTCAAGGACGGCGGATTGGTCGTCGCCGCAGTGCTGAGCGGAAATCGAAATTTTGAAGGCCGCGTGAATCCGCTGGTGCGCGCGAACTACCTGGCTTCGCCGCCGCTGGTGGTGGCGTATGCCATTGCCGGTCACATGGACACGGACCTCACCACCGATCCGCTGGGCACGGATGGGAAGGGCCAGCCGGTGTATCTGAAAGATGTCTGGCCGACTCAGAAGGAAGTGCAGGATGCGATCAACTCCACGCTGAGGCCGGAGATGTTTCAGAAAGCCTATGAAGAATCGTTGCAGGGAGACAGCCGGTGGAAAGCACTGGATGCTCCGTCCGGCGAGTTGTTCCAGTGGGACGAGACGTCCACTTATGTGAAGCGTCCGCCGTTCTTCGACAACATGCCGAAGGAAGCACCGCCGGCCGCAGATATACGCGGCGCTCGCGTCCTGGCCGTGCTCGGAGACTCGGTAACCACCGATCACATTTCACCTGCAGGCTCCTTCGCAGCGGATAGCCCGGCGGGTCGCTATCTGATCGAGCGAGGCGTGGGAGTGAAGGATTTCAACTCCTATGGAGCGCGCCGCGGCAATCACGAAGTGATGATGCGGGGAACGTTTGCCAATATTCGTCTGAAGAATCTCATGCTGCCCGGAACCGAAGGCGGGCTGGCACTGCACCTGCCGGACAAGAACCAGACATCGATCTTCGATGCGGCGATGCAGTATGAAGCCGAAGGCGTGCCATTGATGATTCTTGCCGGCAAGGAATACGGTTCGGGATCGTCGCGCGACTGGGCCGCAAAGGGCCCGCGCCTGCTGGGCATTCGCGCGGTGCTGGCGGAAAGCTACGAGCGAATTCATCGCAGCAACCTTGTGGGTATGGGAATTCTTCCGTTGCAGTATCTTCCGGGACAAAACGCGGAATCGCTGGGCCTGACCGGGTTTGAGACGTTCGACGTCGGTGGAATTGCGGCCGGCCTGAAGCCGGGACAGCGTCTGACCATTCAGGTCACCAGCGACGACGGCAAGAAGAGAAGCATCGAAGCCATCGCGCGCATCGACACGCCATACGAGATTCAGTACTACCGTCACGGCGGCATTCTTCAGTTCGTGCTGCGGCAGCTTCTCGCAAACTGACCTGTTGGAGCAATTTCAGTAAGAATTTGGAAGCGAGAACATTGCCCTCCTGAGTCAGGAGGGCAGCGAGAGCGCGAAGCGATCTCGCGGGGGTGGTTCCTTTGGGAACCACCCCGGCGCTCCGCGCCACCCCTCCTGACTCAGGAGGGGAATTTCCCCGGCCCCGATGCATCTACTCCTTCATTGACGCTCCAGGTCGGCATTGCCCCCTTTCCCGAATCCCAAAACCTGCTACGATAACGCCCCTCTGGAGGATTAATGGCTCGCCGGACTTACAAGTACTACGACCTCGTCATGGCCGCATTCGTCACCGTCCTGTTGTGTTCAGACCTGATCGGTGCCGCCAAGGTCGCCACCGTTGGGCCGTTCAACCTCGGTTTGTTCTCACTCGGTCCCTATACTTTCGGCGCCGGCGTTCTCTTCTTTCCCATCAGCTACATCTTCGGTGACGTTCTTACGGAGGTCTACGGATACGCGCGGGCGCGCAAGGTCGTCTGGGCCGGTTTCAGCGCCGTCATATTCGCCTCGTTCATGAGCTGGATTGTCGTGGGCCTGCGACCCGCCGCCGGTTGGAATGATCAGGGAGCCTATCTGGCCGTGTTTGGCAACACGCCGCGGATTGTCTTTGCATCGCTAACCGCATTCTTTCTCGGGGAGTTTGCCAACTCCTATGTTCTGGCCAAGATGAAGATCCTGACCAACGGTAAGCACCTGTGGATGCGTACCATCGGCTCGACAATTGTCGGCGAAGGAGTGGATTCCCTGGTCTTCTACCCTGTCGCATTCATGGGAATCTGGTCTAACGATCTTGTGATCAGTGTGATGATCACGAACTATCTCATTAAGGTGGGCTGGGAGGCAGTGATCACGCCGTTTACCTACCTGGTGGTCAATTTCCTGAAGCGGGCGGAGGACGAAGACTATTACGATCGCAAGACAAACTTCACGCCGTTCTCAATTGAAGTCTAAAATTGTCACTGCGGGTATAATGGGCCGGTAATCATTCAGCGAGGTGCAGCATGTTGATCAAGAAATCAAACGATATTCCGTCCTCCGAAATCACCGACGAATCGGTGTGGAACAATCGTCGAGAGTTTTTAAAACGGCTTTCGGCGGTTACCGGTGCCGCCGCGATCGGCAGCGTGCTACCGGCTTGCGTTTCGGCCGAGCCGGCGCCGCAGGCAGCGGCAGCCAAACCTGCGTCCGGAAAATTCGACGTGGATGAGCCAAAGACGCCGGAGAAGGATGTCACCAACTTTAACAACTACTACGAATTCGGTCAGGGCAAGGACGAGCCCGGACTGAATGCCGGAAAATTCAAGACCGCACCGTGGACCGTTCGGGTGGACGGGGTGAAGAAGCCGGCAACTTATGCACTCGATGACCTGCTGAAACTCTCCACTCTGGAAGACCGCGTGTACCGGATGCGTTGCGTGGAGGGCTGGTCCATGGTGATTCCGTGGCACGGCTATGCGCTGGCCGACATCATCAAGAAGCTGGAGCCGGTCCCGAGCGCCAAGTTCGTGGAATTCCGCTCCATCGTTGCTCCGGATCAAATGCCCGGACAACGAGACCCGTTTATCGGATTGAAGTGGCCCTATATCGAAGGTCTGCGTCTGGACGAAGCGATGAATCCACTCGCCTTCTTTGCCGTTGGCGTCTACGGCCACAAGGGACCGAATCAGAACGGTGCGCCAGTGCGCCTGGTGACTCCGTGGAAATACGGCTTCAAAGGCGTCAAGGCCATCACGACCATTCGGTTTGTGGAACGAGCCCCCCGATCGACATGGATGGATCAGGCGCCATCCGAATACGGGTTCTATGCGAACGTCAATCCCAACGTCGACCACCCGCGATGGAGCCAGGCGACGGAAAAGCGTCTTGGAGGAGCGACTTCCCTGTTTGGAGCGCTTCTGGCAAATCCGCAAAGGAAGACCCTGATGTTCAATGGCTACTCCGATCAGGTCGCCAGCATGTACGCGGGAATGGATCTCAAGGCGAATTACTAGCCGTCCATGTCCGTTCCCATCAGGATCCTGAAGCCGCTTTTGTTCCTGCTGTGCCTGGGTCCGGTGGGCTACCTCGTCTACGCCGTCGCGTTTCTGCCCGCGGACGCATTCGGCGCCAATCCCCAGAGCGCGGTCACCGACATGATGGGTGACTGGACACTGCGATTCGTTCTGATCACGCTGGCGGTCACGCCTCTTCGCAAAATCACCGGATGGAACAGCGCCGTGCGTTACCGCAGGATGTTCGGGTTGTTTGCATTCTTCTACAGCTTCCTGCACTTTCTCACCTACGTCTGGTTTACCGAGAACTTTGTTGTTAGCGACATCGTCGCCGACGTCGTCAAGCGGCCGTTCATTACGGTGGGATTTCTGGCTTTCGTCCTGATGATTCCGCTGGCCATCACGTCGACAAAGAAATGGATCTCGCGAATCGGGGGGAAACGCTGGCAACGCCTTCACCAGGCCATTTACATTACGGGCATACTCGGCGTGATCCATTACATTTGGCGGGTAAAAAGCGATATCGAACGCCCGTTGATCTACGCCCTCCTGCTGGCGCTGCTACTGGGCTTCCGACTATGGCACAAACTTCGAAGGGCCCCTGTGTTACGATAGCCCCATGCCATATCCAGAAGTTTTGATCAAACCCATGCGTGACGAGTTAACCCAGATCGGCGTCAAGGAAACCCGTACTACCGCCGAAGTGGACGATGCCATCAAGTCGTCCGGTACCGTCATGGTCATCGTAAATTCCGTCTGCGGATGCGCCGCCGGCCGGGCCCGGCCCGGAATCGCCATGGCGCTGAAGCACTCGGTGGTACCCGACAAGACCGTAACGGTGTTTGCCGGGGCCGATATCGAAGCCACGGACCATGCCCGCAGTTACTTCAAAGGGTATCGTCCATCATCGCCTTCAATCGGGCTGTTCCAGAACGGCGAACTGGTGTTCATGTTTGAACGTCACCAGATCGAAGGCCGCGAAGCGCCACAGATTGCGAAGGAGTTGACGACGGCTTTCGATCGTTACTGCGTTCCCGTCAGCAAGTAGTCCAGCCAGAGGTTGCTGAGCTTTTCCTGAACCGTATTCTGTTGCAGACGTGTGCTCAGGTTCTTGAAGTCCACGTGATCCATCGGCTGATCCTGATTCAGGCAGGAAAAGATGATCGTTTCCTTGCCGGTTTCAGGATCCACGTGTTTTTGGAGACACTGCGCACAGACTTCTTTCATCATGCACTGCATCGGTGAGTTGATGCTCGCAATGGCAATGTGGTTTGGCTGAAGCAACGGCTGGAGAACGCCGTGACGCGCATCGCGCACCGCCGCCATCATGCGGTCCGAACCGATGGCAATGATGCGGTGAATCTGCGACAGCGGAACCAGAGGCGTACCCATTTCGCCCTTCCCGTAGGCCAACACCGACTGCACAATGTTTCCGCGGAAATGACGGTCCTGCGGACGGCTCGGCTCTATCGTGGCGCCGATATCCGTACTCCAGATCACCTGATGTGTTCCCGCCTCAACGTCTTCCTGCTTGAACAAGTCCTCGCCACTCTTGAAGCCGGCAAAGTAGATCACGCGGTTCCCGCGTTCCTTCATCGCCTTTGCGATGGAAAAGAGGACGGCGTTCCCCAATCCTCCACCCAGCAGAAGCACGTTTTCGGACTGGCCAATTTCGCTTGGAGTACCTGTGGGCCCCATGACCACCACCGGCTCTCCGCGCTTCAAACGCATCACCAGCCGCGACGACACTCCCATTTCGAGGGCGATGAGCGACAGGAGGCCATTTCCCTTATCCACCCAGGCGCCGGTCAGGGCGATGCCTTCCATCAGGAGCCGCGTTCCACGCACCACCTCCGCAGTCGATTCGTAATTCTGCAACCGGTAGAACTGTCCAGGCTCAAACTTGCGAGCCGCCGATGGCGCATGCACGATCACTTCGATAATCTTGGGCGTCAGCCGCCGCACTTCGGAAACCCGCGCAATTAGTTCGCTGTCGAGGAACTCGGTCAGTTTCGTCCATTGATGATCCCGATCCGCCTGACCGGCCGGAGTATTTTGCGCGATCTCATCGGCGAAAAGTGTTGCCACTCGGGAGTATCCCTCGCGCGCAGACGCCATCGCCTTCACGACATTTCCCGCAAACAGCGGATGATTGTCTCCGTAGTAACTGATGAATCGCCCATCCTTATTGTAGGAAGTGAAGAACCCGTCTCCCTTGGCGGCAGGTTCCAGTTCGAATGACCCGTTGTCCTTCCGCACAATCCGGTTTGATGCGAAGAACTTTTTCCGGCTGTCCATCTGGAAAGTCCCGGCGTGCTCTTTCTCATACGTGATATTGGGGCTGGTTCCTGCAGCCACCAGGACGGCTCTGGCAGGAAGCGTCAGCTTGCGGCCGGGCGCGCTGAACAGCAGCGCCTGTACGTGGTTGTATTCATCCACGATGGCTTCTTCGGGATTCACGTTTTCAATGAATGAGATTCCTTCCTCGAGCGCCTTCTTCACTTCCTCATGGTTGAGGCGGTAGGCGGGAGAATCCACCATTCGCTTCCGGTATGCCAGCGAAACGCCGCCCCATCCGCGAACCAGTTTGATGAAATCAGGCTTCTCATTCGCCCGCAACGCGCGCTCGCGCTCGACGCGGACCGCGGCGCCGTGATCCAGAAATTCCTTCAGGATTTCGAGCTCGACGGGATTAAACGGCGCGACCACGGCATCATGGCCGAATTCCTTCACGAGGATTTCGTAGCGATCCAGAGTCTTTTCGACCTGGATCGGATAGTACGCCGCCAGCTCCGTTGCCGTATCGATTGCAGTGAGCCCGCCGCCGATCACGATGGCGGGCAGCCTCACCTGAAGGTTCGGCATCGCGGTGCGCTTGAATGCGCCGGTAAGCTGCAAGGCCATCAGAAAATCCGATGCCTTGCGGATGCCGTTCGCCATGTTGTTCTTCATGTCGATGATGGTCGGACGGCCGGCTCCGGCGGCAATCGCGATGTGATGGAATCCCCATTTCCAGGCATCGTCGATCGTGAGCGTTCCGCCGAATCGCACGCCGCCATAAATGCGAATGGAATGACGCCGTGCCAGCGTGAGGTAAAGCAGCGTCAGGAAATTCTTGTCCCAGCGTACGGTGATACCGTATTCCGAAACTCCGCCGAACCCTTCAAGAATGCGCTCATCCAGCGCGCGATAAATCTCATTCCATTCCCGGACGGGACGCGGCGGAGCATCGGCGGTTCCGGTCAACTGTGTCTTCAATGGTTCAATTTTCAGTCCATCAACCCCGGCGATACCAAATCCCTCGTTTGCCAGATAGTGCGCCAGCGTGTAGCCCGCCGGTCCCATACCGACAACGAGAACGTTCTTCCCGTTGTAGGGCAACGCATACGGCCGTGCGATGTTCAGGGGATTCCAGCGCGTCAGCAATCCGTAGATTTCCACGCCCCACGGGAGATTCAACGTATCGGTAAGAACTCCGGTTTCGATCTGAGGAATATTGACCGGATCCTGCTTTTGGTAGATGCACGCCTTCATGCAGTCGTTGCAGATGCGATGGCCGGTGCCCGGGCACATCGGATTGGTGATCATGACCAGGGCAAGAGCGGCAACGGCATCTCCACGCTTGCGCATGTAGTGCATTTCGGAAATTTTTTCGTCCAGCGGGCAACCGTCCAGCGGAATCTCCAGCGGATTGGACGCAATCGTCCCGTCGGCATTACGAAGACCTTTGGTACAGCTGTCCTTGTCTCGCTCGTGGCAAAGGATGCAGTAGTGGATCTCGCCGAGAACCTCCCGGTCAGACATTCGATTGTCGGTGAGAACGAATCCATCGCGGCGGCGGAGAGCGGCATCGGGACCGATCATGACCTCCGGAAGATCGGAGACGGGGCGCTGCACTTGAACCAGATCGAAATGTTCAACAGCCTCGGGAAAGCGAAAACTGACCCAGTCGCGACATGCCGGATCCTTCAGATGGAGCGCGCACCATCGACTTAGAATCTCGATCCATTTGGCGACCTTGGCCGCAGGTGGCATCGAAGACTCGCCAAGCTTTGCGAGAAACGGCACGCACTTTTCGCGCTCCGCGGCCGTTCCCTTTTCCCCAAACGCGCGGTCGGCATCGAGAAGCTTTGCCGCCGCCATCGCCGTTGCCAGCTCCGCATCCGCCGCAGCCCTGTGTTCCCCGGCGGCGTTACGCAGGAAGTGTATCGACTTCTCCAGATCCGCGGGCGCTGCGGGACCGGAAGACGCTAGCTTCTTCAGGGCGGGCAGCACGCGCCGGCGGACAAAATCCACTTTGAATCGAAATACCGGATCCTGGGCCATGGTGCGTGCGGCCATTTCCGCAGCTTCGTTTTCCACTCCAAACAATCGGATCAGAAACCGGCTGACGTATCCGGAAACGCCAACCAGCAGGGCAGACACTTCGACCGGGGTTCGCGCAACGCCAGGTTGGCGTCGATAGGCGTCCCAATTCGCAAACAACTCCGGACTCAAATGCCGGAGCTCTGCGTCGAAAACTTCGAGCAGTCTCTCCAGTTTTTCGGGTTTGTAAAGGTCCGGGTACTCGAAGCCCGCAACGCCCAGGCGAAGCCCCGCAGGGGTCTCGTCGTCCTTAACTAGTTCAATCATGAATGCAAGATCCTGGAAGAATTAACACGGCGGCTGGCACGGTGATTGTCGCTGTCGAATGACGTCCTCCCGTAAATTATCAACAACGAATTGTAACAACGATGACGCCGCGTTGAATACGAACGAAATGTGAATCAGGCGGGTTGAGCGGAGGGGAAAAGGGACAAAGGCCTACTGACTTTGTCCCTGCCGGGCGGAACTAACGATAGTTACGATTCGAGAATTCCTTTTTCACCATTGGCCTGGCTTCATTTACCGTGAGGGCGCGGCCATTAAAGTCCTGTCCGTGGAACTTTGCGATGGCCTTATCGGCATCGGCGTCGTTCATGGCCACAAACGCGAAACCTTTCGATCGCCCGGTATCGCGATCGCTGATGATACTGACGGATTCTACCGGTCCGACCGCCTGGAATAGAGCGGACAAATCATCTTCCGTCGTCGCAAAAGGGAGATTGCCTACGTAAATTTTCTTTGTCATGGAGACTCCTGATTCAAAAATCGCGGGAACCACTAGCGGATACCGCAGCACACGGGTTGGAAGAATAACACGGGCTTTGCTGGGCTTTTAGCGGTTTTTGAACTCGGATGTCGGCTAGCCATATATCGAAGGCTGAGATTCCCCTCCTGAATCAGAGCCGGCACGACGCGCCGCGGTGGTTCCGAAGCCGAAACGTTTCGTGCCGGGAACCTTGTGTTGACCAGTGCAATTTACAGCATTTTGTGTGGGGCGGCTGTGCCGCCTGGCAATGTCACATTAATGTGACACACAGTATCAACCGCAGTGCGAGCAGATTCGAAGTCACAAGCAAACCCCGCTTAAACTTGTTCGGTTAAGTAACACTCATGATCAGCGGAGGTATTTCATTATCCCTTGACGCCTCGCTGCCTGATTCACTAGTTTGGTGTCGCTATGCAATCCCCATCATGGTTACGAAGCGTTTTCGAGGTAGGGGACTCCCCGTCACGGTGGACTGCCTTCGTGTGTAATATCTGCGGCCTTCCAAGTGTAGCGTCTCGAAAGAATTTGACCCGTGAAGGCTCAAGCTGCTTGTTTTGCAAATCAAATGTGCGGTTTCGCACATTGATGGTTGCCCTTTCACAGTCCCTCTACGGAACAACTCTTCCTTTGTCTCAGTTTCAAAAGAATAAAGGCATTCGCGGATTAGGAATGAGCGATTGGGACGGATATGCTACTCAGCTTGCCAGAAAATTTGACTACATCAACACCTATTATGATGTAGAACCACGTTTCGACATCACTCAGATGCCGAAAGAGTGGATATCCAGGTTTGATTTCTTGATTTCGTCAGACGTTTTTGAACATATCGTCAGCCCAATCTCGGCAGCATTTGAGAACGCATTCAAATTGCTAAAACCGGGTGGAACTCTTGTCTTGACGGTACCTTTTCTACCATACGGAACAACCTGTGAACATTTTGGGGAACTCAACGAATTCGAGGTTGTTGACGATGGAAAAAAGAAACGCTTAAAAAATATTTCGAAAGACGGGACGATGCAGTGGTTTGATGATCTGATTTTCCATGGTGGAATCGGCGCCACTTTGGAAATGAGGGAATTTACCTTGCCATCGTTGCTTTTGGAACTCCGTGGTGCTGGATTCGACGAGATTAAGTCCTTCCAAAAGGCGGTGCCATCTTTCGGAATTCCGGATGCCGGTCCCCGCTCCTTTCCGATCACGGCGCGGAGACCTCTGGCAGCCCGTGGCAATAGTCCAGCTTTTTGAAAAATGATCAAACAACGCGGAGTTCACAGCTCTTTGATTATTCCACTCGCCACGGCGCGGCCGATCAAGCTGCGGGTCCACTCCCACAAAATGGTCGACCCATCAGAAATCCGTTCGTTTCGCGACAACACCAGTTCGGCGGTGATGCCATGTTCGGTCCACGAGCGGCCGTGGGTGTGAAAATTGTGCAGCTGTGGAACGAATCGATCCATGGCCTGAGCGAAATGGGATTCCGGAGTCACGCCGCCTTCGAATTCCTCCCACAGGTTTTGGAATTCGAGTGACTGATCCGCTGGGAGAAGAGCGAAAATACGTTTTGCCGCGGCACGCTCCCTTTCAATCTTGTCACCCTGATCGGAATAAAAGTAAGTGTCTCCCGCGTCGATTTCGACGATGTCGTGGACGAGAACCATGCGCATCACTCTGGAAATATCCAGCGGCTCATTGGCGTGTTCCGCCAGGACCATGACAAGAATCGCCAGATGCCAACTGTGTTCCGCCGAATTCTCGCGGCGGTCCGCATCGATCAGGTACGTCCTGCGGTAAACACTCTTCAGCTTGTCGATTTCGAGCAGGAATTGAATCTGCCTCTCGAGGCGATCGGTATCCATCAGCGTTTTACCTCAGCCTTCATCCTTCCGCGCTCCGGCCATCGTACCGAAAATTCCGGCGTCAGATGTTTGTAGAATTTTGGGTTACTGGAAGGATGTTTCATCATCGCAGCATACATGTGAGTGGGTTTCAGGCGTCCGCTTTCGATCTCCCGGACGTCCGCGGCATGGACGCGATCAATAAAGAGACGATCCCATTCCTTTTCCGGGTCGAAGTTCGGGCCGTACACGCGATCGACGAAAATGTCGACGATGTTCCCGAATCCGTAAAACAAATCAAAATGAAAGCGCTGGATCAGCAGCGGCAGAATGTCCTGGGCACGAATTCCTTCAAAACCAATCGTGGAGCAATCCAGGTTCTCAAAGCGTCGTTCGATACGCTTTAATCCGCAATTATATCGATAGGACATCGGTAATTGCTCCCAGAACTCCTCAACAAACTTCAACGCTTCCGGCCACCGCTGATGCCCGTTCCGGCCAATCATGTCGTCGGTGAGAAAGAATCCCTGGGAATGGAGTGCGTCATGGATCTTGTCGAAAAGAAGCTCGAGTTCAACGAAGTGGTGCAGGCATTGGATCGCCAGGATGATGTGATAGGGCCGCGTGGGTTTCCACGTATTGATATCGAAAGGCGCAAATTCCAATCGGTCTGAAAGCCCTTTTTCCAGGGCAGAACGCCGACCGCGTTCGAGAACTTCCGCGTTGAGATCAAGACACTCAAACCGAAAGTTCCCTATATCCTGCTCCAGCAACCATTGCGCAATATCGATTTCGGTAGCGGAATCTCCCGATCCGATGCTCAGAACAGTGCAAACCTCTCCGGGAAATTCCCGGCATACGCGCGCAATATAGATTCGAAACATTTCGGCGGAATTCGAGAAACCAAGACCTTGAATGAGCGGCAACAGGTATTTGTTGGACCAGTAATGCATGATCGGCGGTAGATCGTGCACGTTATCGGTCCGCGAGTAACTCGCAAGCTCTGCGTCAATCCGGTTTTGGTACGCGCTGGGACTCATCAACACACCGGCGAGTGCCTGCTTGAGCCTTCGAAGCGGCGGATGAAAGCGCTCGGGGATATAAGGCTTGAGGGCTCGGGCGATTCTCACGTTAGCCGGGAGGAATCCAGGGGCGGGATTCGATACGATGAAATCGAATCCCGGCCCGTACCTCACACCTCAGCGATGGCGTGCCTTGGTCTTTTTCGACTTTGCCTTCGCGGCAGGTTTCTTCGCCGTCTTCTTCGCAGATTTTGCAGAACTCTTCTTGACGGCTTTCTTTGCGACTTTCTTTGCGACTTTCTTTGCGACCTTCTTCTTTGCGGATGCCTTGGCGGGCTTGCTGGCTGCTTTCTTCGCAGGTTTCTTTTTCGCGACTGCCTTGGCTGGTTTGGCGGCTTTCTTCGGCGCAGCGGCCTTAGGAGCCTTCGCGGGTTTCGGAGCCGGGCGTCTGCGCGGCGCTTCTCCAGCATCGTCGGCGCCCGGTTCGTCGTACTCGACCACCGATTCGGTGTAGGTCACGGTAATCGGATCATCCACCAGCAGGTCGTCCTGGTCTAATCCGGCTTCCGGCTCTGCCTCCGGATCAGCATCGAAGTCCAGTCCCAAGTCCAGATCATCATCGTTTCTCATGAGCTTCTCCTTATAAGTGAGGCAAACCGCACGGGGACATTCTAACGTAATTTTCCAAGGACAAATCACTCAAGAAATGCGGAGCTCGCTCTTTTTTGTTGCCGATCATGAGAAGTGCGCCGATCGATTTATGCCATCGCCTGAACGGACCGGGCCCTGAAGCTGTTTCGTCCTTCCGCGGAATTCAGCGCCCAGAATGCATAAACTCCAATCGCAGTCCCAAATGGAAACCCAAGGAACATGAAAGCGGACAATACAAGAGTCAGCGTGCGCGCCCAGTCCCGGTATTTGAGAAGTCCCATACCGGCCGCGACAAGACACACTGGAACGGACATGAAGATCAAAGCGATCATTGAGAATAATGGCCCGGCGAAAGGAAAAGGAAACGGATGGGGGCCCATTCCCATCATGAGCATCCCCGGGAAAACAAGCATGAACAAGCAGGGTATTGCGATGAACACTCCGGACACGATGAAAATCCACGCAACGACTTGGACGTGGGTGTCCCAGTCCGTCCTTCGAATCGAATTCGAAGGGCGGACACGATCCGCTGTCGAATCCTTCCCACATTTACTGCAGAATCGTTCCTGTTGTTCCATCGCATTGCCACACTGTGTGCACACCATGGTTCCTGTCCTCGTTTTCAAAATGAGTTGCTGTTGGTTTTCCTGAAGCGGACCGCGCTATTTCGGCCGTCAATCCGGATTGTTGGCCCCCCGGATCCGACCTGGCCGGTCAAAAAGCGTTCGGAGTTCTGATAGGTCGTGTGAAGTTCGGTGAATTCGGAATACAGATTTCCGAAATGACTCCGCGCATCCACATTGAATGAAGATTCCGACGGCAACTCGATATTCACATCCCCGAACTGGCTCGTCACCGTAATGTCGTGCCGGGGTTTCTGCGGCAATCGAATTGAAACTTCACCATTGCGATTGTTCACGGTGACCGAACCGCGGGGGTCTCGAATATCGATATTTTGGAATGCAGTCTGCACATTGAGGTCTTTCTCGACCTGATCGATATTCACGGAGCTGTTGTGACCTTCGATCTTCACTTCTCCTCGAACATTGGACACGATGACTGGAGCAAACGAACTCGAGATGCTGACCGAATCGCTGACGTCTTCAACCTGAACCTGCCCGTTCTGATTCTCGATGTGCAGCGAGCCAGTGATACCTTTTGCTTCGATCGTTCCAAATCGATTGACGATGGACTGATTTCCGGTCAGCCCCTTCAGCGTAATGCTCCCATTCCTGTTCTCAATCGAAACGATGGAGCGCTTCGGGACATGAACCGTCAGTGAAACCCTGAACCGCCGGTCGAGTTCACCGGCAATGCGAAACTTCGATCCTTCCCTGGTAATGGAATAGACAAATCCCGAAGACAGCTTTTCAGCACTGGCCGAGTCCTCGGCGCGAACCGTCTTGTTGACGTCGACGGTAATGCGGTCCGCATCATCGGGCATTACATCGACGCTGCCAAACCGATTCGTGATCTGAATCGTGGAGTCTGCGGGAGCATCAACGACGTGATGCTCGGTAAACGTAAAGTTGTTGCCGGTCAGATCCCAGATATCGATGTCGCCCAGCTGGATCATTTTGCCCAGATCCGGACTCATATTGGATGCGAGCGTAATCAGGCTGCCAAAAAGGATGATGAAGATGATCGCCGCAACATCGCTCGAGGAGAACAACGGTCGATTCACGCTGCCGGACTCGGCGCGGAAATAGTCCACCAGCTTGAACAGCCCCCACACGATGAGCAGAACCGGCCAGAAACGAACCAGCAGGCTCCAGACGTGTACGTTGTAGCCCAGATTGTTGGCGAGAATCAGGGCTCCCAGCGCCAGGAATACAACGCCCCAGAAAATCGAACCCGAAATTCTGCGGCTGCTCATGGAGTGTCCTTTCCCTCGGAGTCCGGCGGTTTCAAGCTATCGCTCCGGTTCTTTCGCTGAAACGACTCGACGATCTTCACCACTCCAATGACAATGAGGATCACCGGCCACATTCGCCCAAAATTGAACATGTGCGGAAACATGTTGTTCAACAGGAACAGGACACCCAGCGCGATAAGAATCAGTGGACCCATCATGAGGTTTTCTTCTCCCTGGACCGCAGCAGCAACACCACTCCGGCGGCGATGATCACGCTCGGCCAGAATCGCAAGACGTTATGGAACGAGATGAGATCGAAGCTGTCCAGCAGGTACAACCCGCCGAGAACAATCAATCCAATCCCGCCCCAAAGTTCCCTGTCCCTGATCGAGCCAAAATTTTCTCCGAGCTGTGTATAGAATCGGTCGATCGGCGTTTCCACATGGATGCCCTTTGCCCCTAGTTTTCTCTTCTTTGCCGTGTAATAGGCCTCGAACGGCATGTAGAAATAAAAGGCAACGGCGAGCAGGTTGGAATTGACGCTGATCAGCATTCCAAAAATCAAAACGTTTATTGCGGCCTTGAAATACTCGCCGTTATAAATGGCTCCAACTCCGGGAATCAGCCCCAACACAAACGCGGTTTCCGGATTGTCGCCGCCGATGGACTGCTCTTGTTGCTTCGGCTTGCTGACGGATGCCGCCAGGCAGTCTTCACAGTAAACGCTGTTATGAACGTTGCGAACGCAGGCGTTGCAAAGTGCCCGCCCGCACTGCGTGCAAAACGCTTCGCTTTGAACTTCGGCATGGGTTGCGCAATTCATCAGGAGTTCTCCGTCAGCTGATCGAGCCTGAATTGAATTTCAGAATGAATCTCGATGATCATCGGCGAGCGATAGTAGGTCCGCACGGCGTGATCGTACGCGCAGCTCAGCACGCTTTCAGCGCGATCGATGATTGCCTCTCGAATCGTAAAGCTCCCTAGCCAGCCCATCACCATCGCCGCCGTGAATATCGCCAGTGCGGTACGAGGTTCTCCGAGCGATTGCCATGCGGCACCCAGAATGGTGCGAATCGATTCGCGGCGAATCTGCGGGGTGTTTGCAACGATCCGGGCCGCCAGCCACGCCGGGGGCTCGTACTGCGGAAATGTCCGGCCCGCTTCAATGACCAGTTTCAGCCCGGCAAGATTGTCCGCACAGGAACCGCAGGTCTTCAGGTGCAGTTCCACCAGGCTGCGGTCATCCGGACCAAGCGCCTGTTCCACGTAGTCCGACAGTTTTTCTTCGCAGTCCAGACAATTGATGGTGTTTCTCATGTTTCAAATCCGTTTCAAAATCTTAGCCATTTCCAGGCGACCCCGATTGATCCGCGACTTCACCGTTCCGATGGGAACTTTAATAATGTCGACGATTTCTTCATATGCAAATCCTTCGAGGTCCCGAAGTATCAGCACTTCGCGAAGATCCTCGGACAGTCGAACCAGCGCGGCGTGCACTCGCTCGGAAAGCTCGCGGTGGTCCAGCGCCTCGGCGGGATTGGCGAATCGGTTTCCTGTCTCTGCAACTTGTTCATGTTCCCCATCCAGTGAGTCCGTTCGGCTTCGTTCCATCTTCATCCTGCGGTAGTGATCGATGATGCAATTTCGACCGAGCCGCATCATCCAGGTTTCAAACGCCCCCAGTTCCGAGTTGAAGGTGTGAAGCGTCTTGTACACCTTCAGGAAAATTTCCTGTGTCAGATCCTCCGCATCATCAAATTTCCCGCTGAACCGGTACGCGAAATTGTAGATGCGCTGATGGTGCCGCCGGACGACGGTTTCCCACGCTGCATGGTCGCCATTCCTGCACCTCCCGAGTAATTCCGCATCGGTCGTATCCAACGATCAGTCTCCGGATCCACACCTAAATGAACGGATTGTCGCCAACAAAAGTTTCATGAATCTCAAACCTTTCTGAGATAATCGCGAGGAATGAGTCGGAAGTGGTTTATTTTCTTAGTTTTGTGCGTGATCGCCGCAATTGTAGCGTATCGAATGTCGGGTTGGAAGCCCGATTGGGCTCTGTTCTTTTCGACTCTGGAGAACATCCGCTGGAGCTGGCTGACGGCGTCCATCATCGTGACGATCTTTACCCATGTTGTTCGGGCGCTCCGCTGGCAGGTGCTGCTCAGTCCGCTGAAGAATATCGGCGCGAGCCCGTTGTTCACAAACACGGTGATGGGGTTTTCCGCCATTTTTCTTTTAGGGCGGACGGGTGAACTGGTGCGCCCGCTCTGGCTGGCTCGCCGCGAAAAAGTTTCCGTCAGCGCGTCGTTTGCCACGATCATCGTCGAACGATTTCTCGACTCCACCATGTTGATTGGAATTTTTGCCTGGGCGTTGCTGTCGGTCCGCGTTTCACCGGACTCAGCACGGTTGCTGGCTTTGATGAAGCATGCGGCGTGGTTCATCGTCGTTGGATCCGCAGGAGCCATTGTTTTCCTTTTTGTGCTTCGCTCCAATGTGGACCGCGTCGTGCGCTGGATTCCGTTCCCCAGAATCGCATCTCTGGTTGAAAACTTCGGACACGGGCTGGCGTTTCTTCAAAGCTTCCGCAGCTTCGTAATCGTACTGTTCCATTCGATCGCCCTGTGGATACTGATTGCATTGCAGGCATGGCTCGCATTGCGCGCGATGAATCTCAACATGCCGCTGGCGTCTGCGACTCTGGTGATGGTCGGGGCGGCCATCGGATCGGTGGCCCAGATTCCCGGTATCGGTGGAGGATTCCAAATCGCGTTCGCATTGTGCATGACGACATTCTTCAAATTCCCGCCGGAAACCGCGGCGGCCGCGGCTTTGATTGCGTATCTCATCGGCAACCTCTCAACGGTGGCGGTTACAATTCCATGTATGCTGAAAGAAGGACTGACGATTCAGGAAATTCGAAATACGATCCGCAATCCTCAGTCGGAGACTTTATGAAATGTCCGTTTTGCGGCCACCTGCACGACAAGGTAGTGGACTCGCGCGAAAGCAAGGAAGGCGAATCCATTCGCCGGCGGCGGCACTGCCTGGGATGCAAACGCCGATTCACCAGCTATGAGCGCATCGACGAAATTCCCTACATGGTCATCAAGAAGGACGGACGCCGTGAACGCTTCGACCGTCAAAAGGTCCTCAACGGCCTGCTCCGGGCGTGCGAAAAACGTCCGGTGTCCATGACCCAGCTGGAGGCTATTGCCGACAAATCCGAAGTCATGGTTCAGGAATCCGCAGAACGCGAACTCTCCACGCGCGCTTTCGGAGAAATGATCATGAATGAGCTCAAGAATCTGGATAAAGTAGCCTACGTCCGGTTCGCTTCGGTGTATCTCGATTTCAAGGATGTTCAGGAGTTCATGAGCGAGCTGAAGGATCTCCTCAAGGGACGGGAATAGCCATGTACCTTCCGCATATCGACGTCTGTGAAGGCCCTGACGACGTCGTGATCATGATCGAAGTGCCGGGAGTGGACAGGCGCGACGTGCAGATCTCGTGGAAGGACAATATCCTCACCATTTCAGGTCACAAGCGTCCGCAACCCGATGCGGCCGGGGCAAAATATGTTTGTGTCGAACGCAACTACGGTCCGTTTCGGCGGGAGATCGTCATCGGCATTCCGATCGATCACACGAAAGCCAAAGCCGAATTGCGCGAGGGTTTGATGAAGATCCGGCTTCCGAAGATCCGGGAGGATCAGACGCGAAATACGATTCCTATTGAGTAGCCGTGAATTCTTCCTATAACTACCTCTATGAGTATGGAACTGATTAAGACCGACGAGACCCCAGGCGAGCAGGAACTCAAGATCCCCGAGGTTCTCCCCGTATTGCCATTACCCGACGTCGTAGTGTTTCCCTACATGATCGTCCCGTTATTTGTGAATCGCGACCGTTCCGCCAAGGCTGTCGATCAATCCCTTTCCGAGAACCGCATGATCATGCTGGTTGCCCAGAAGGACTCCAACATCGACGATCCGAAAACGACCGATCTGCATCAGTTCGGCACGGTTGCACTCATCATGCGGATGCTCAAGCTGCCCGATGGGCGGGTCCGCATTCTCGTGCAGGGTTTCGCGCGGGCAAAGATCGAATACTTCGACGAAACGCAGCCCTACCTTGCCGCAAGGATCCAACCCAAAACCGAACCCCTGGTGGTTCCGGACTCGGTGGAGCTTGAAGCGCTCATTCGCAATGTGAAGGCCGCGATCGAAAAGGCCGTATCGCTGGGGAAAAACCTGTCTCAGGATCTGGTTGCCATCGCTTCAAACCTCGACGAGCCGGGCCGTCTGGCCGATCTGGTGGCATCGAATCTCGATTTGAAAGTCGATAAGGCGCAGCAGGTGCTTGAACTCCTGGAGCCGGTCGCACGACTGCGCCGCGTTCATGAACTGCTCACCAAGGAGCTTGAGGTTCTCGAAGTTCAAAGCGATATCAACGCACAGGCGCGAGGTGAAATCGATCGGAATCAGCGGGAGTTTTATCTCCGGCAGCAGATGAAGGCCATCCAGCAGGAACTTGGCGAAGGAAACGAACTTCAGGAAGAAATCGAGCAGTATCGAAAGAAAATCAAGAAAGCCAAAATGCCTGCGGAGGTCGCCGAAGAATCGGAACGCCAGGTCGGCCGTCTCGAACGCATGCACCCGGATGCCGCCGAAACCGCAACGCTTCGCAACTACCTGGACTGGATGATCGGGCTTCCCTGGTCCAAAGCCACGAAGGACAACCTGGATCTGAAGAAAGCGCAGAAGATTCTCGACGACGATCACTACGGCCTGGAAAAAATCAAGGAACGCATTCTCGAGCATCTCGCGGTTCGAAAGTTGAAGAAGGATTCACGCGGTCCGATTCTCTGTTTTGTGGGCCCGCCGGGCGTCGGAAAAACTTCGTTGGGCAAATCGATTGCAAGGGCGCTCGGCCGTAAATTTGTTCGCATGAGCCTGGGCGGCGTTCACGACGAGGCCGAAATCCGCGGGCACCGCCGCACCTACGTTGGAGCCATGCCGGGACGTGTGATCCAGAGCATCCATCAAGCCGGCAGCAACAACCCGGTGTTCATGATGGACGAAGTCGACAAGATCGGCGCCGATTTTCGCGGTGACCCCTCTTCGGCAATGCTCGAGGTTCTGGATCCGGAACAAAACCATGCGTTCCGCGATAACTACCTCGGCGTCCCGTTTGACCTGTCCAATGTGATGTTCGTCACGACAGCAAACATGCTCGACCCGATTCAGCCGGCGTTCCGCGACCGGATGGAAATCATCCAGCTGTCGGGATACACCGAAGAAGAAAAACTCGAAATCGCAAAGCGCCATCTGATTCCGAAACAGATTGCAGAGCACGGACTGACGGGCAAGCAGATCGAGTTCACCGATGAGGGCATCCGCGCCATCATCAATCAATATACGCAGGAAGCCGGCCTGCGAAATCTGGAGCGTGAAATCGCCTCCGCCTGCCGCAAGGTCGCCAGACAGGTCGCGACCGGAGAGAAGAGGCTTCGCAAGATTCATACCGACAACATCGGACAGCTTCTCGGGCGGCCGCGCGTATTTCCCGAAGAGCTTCTCAAGAAAGATCAAGTCGGCGTAGCGACCGGTCTGGCCTGGACGCCGGTGGGCGGCGATATCCTTTTCATTGAAGCCATGGCCATGAAAGGCCGCGGCCTGCTTACTCTTACCGGACAGCTCGGCGATGTCAT